>OMJG01000346.1_pt1 | contig 35676 bp, 41 predicted proteins | sample 1646431 | NCBI WGS metagenome assembly OMJG01 (sample SAMN03771674, study PRJEB25209) | food metagenome | isolation source: Cotija cheese | place: Mexico:Jalisco,Michoacan | collected 2011-12-12
GGTGGAGTTCCGCTTTAACGTTTAACGCTCCCAATGTTTAAGCCGTGACTCGCCAGCGACATTGGGGTTAGGTGGCTGAAAAAGCGCCACGTAAGGGGAATCTGATCACCTCTAGTGGGGTTGCATGTAGGGCGCTATCATAGTTGATAGCAAAGGGGGTGATCGCCTATGTCATCCATCGTCGTTCGCGGTCTCGATGACGCCGTCAAACGGGAGATCGCCGCGCAGGCGAAGGAGCACGGCAGGTCAATGGAGGCCGAGGTTCGCGCGATCCTTACCAAGGCCGCGCGGAGACCGCACATCGGGGTTGCCCTGCTGGCTGCGGCGCAGGACGTCGGCGGTATCGACGGCCTGCCTGTCCCGGCGCGCGATGACGTCGCGAGGGCGGTGGAGTTCGAGTGATCGTCCTCGACACGAATGTCATCTCGGAGATTTTCCGGCCGTCGCCGGAGCCGCGCGTGGTGGATTGGCTCAGTGCACTGGCGGATGATGTCGCGATAACGTCCGTGACGCTCGCCGAGCTGTTGGCAGGCGTTCGCCAGCTTTCTGATGGTCGGCGCAAGGAAGCACTTGCTAGAAGCATTGATGCGGCGCTTGAGCCGTATCGGGGCAGTAGCGCTGTGCTACCGTTCGATGACGTGGCGGCCGATCGGTATGCTGATGTGCTTGTGGCTCGGAAGAATGCGGGAGCGCCCATTAGCACAGCCGACGCGCAGATCGCAGCGATCTGCCTGGCGCATCGGGCGGTTTGCGCCACACGTAACGTGAAGGACTTCGCTCACACCGGCGTTGAACTGGTTGATCCGTGGAAGGCCAGCGCATGAACCATTGTTCGCTCTAGATCGTCGCTCGTGGGACTTCACTGAGGAAGCCAAAGCGTGGTTGAACCTCAGTTTCGCGTTTAAGCGAGTGGCATTGCGGAGTTAGCACTTGTTCGCGGGGCTAAGATCCGTCGTCGTCGAAAAAGCTAAAATACTAAAACAATCCCGGGCGGGGATAAGCCTAGAGTCCTGCCAATGCTGACAGCCGAAAAACCGGTTTGGCTAGTGATTGCGCGTATCCGATCTCGCGGCGAGTGGACGCCCCGATATATTCGCCGGGATCGACGACGAAGATTGCATCCGCCATATCGATCTTCTTGAGATGGAGCTCATCAAGCGTCTGCTTCTGCTTGACAGTGATCGCGTCACCTCGGTGTTGGAACACAGCCGGTGCCACTACGATGCAGTCGGCGAGTGTGAGTTTGCGGTTGGCCTCGGCCATCTCGTCACGAAATCGAGTTGATCCGCAGATGCAGACGATCTTGGGTAAACCTTCTGCGGAGGTGCTGAGTTCGGCGGGAACAGTCCAGTCGGGCGGAAGAAGTGGGGACGTGTCGTCGGATGTTAGCTCGGCGAGCAACTGCTCAACTGGTACAAGCTTCGCTTCGTCGCCTCTGAGGTCGAGTACATCCCGCTCACATTCCTGATGCATATGCTCGAGATCCCAAATTAGCTCTGCCAAGGAATTACCAAATGGCTTGACGGAGTTCTCGGTATACCCGAACCTGCCATCTTCTGATGGGTAGAGTTCGCGAATCTCCCAACTTTGCTCGCCACTTTCTTCATGTATGTCAAAGCTGACCACGTATCGCCAAGTTCCCATGGACAGAGAATAGCGGACGCTAAAGTGCGTGGGGCAAGTGCCGAGCTTGTGAGTGTTATTAAGCGTCTACTTGAGTAGTCGCCTACGCTAACTCATATGGAAGCTGACATCCTGGAGAATCTGCGGCAAGCCTATGAGCGCACGTCGATGGTTGGATGGGACTTTTCTGTGCTCGACGGACGCATGACTGCCGACGATCCATGGTGGGACTTTGAGGCTGACTGTCTCCGTCAAATGGCCGGAGCGCGCCGAGTTCTCGATATGGGGACCGGCGGCGGTGAGCGTCTGCTTGCCTTACTCAACCGCCTGAATCGCGATGATCTAGCAGTTGAAGCTACCGAGGGGTGGGAGCCGAATCTTGCGGTTGCGCGTGAGGCCCTTGAGCCGCGAGGTGTGCAGGTTTCCCGGTATGACGCCGAAGCTTGTGAACGAATGCCGTTTTCTGACGGAACGTTTGGTCTGATCATGTCACGGCACGAAGCAATTGATGCTCAAGAGGTTGCGAGAGTCCTAGCTCCCGGTGGGCAGTTACTCACGCAGCAGGTAGATGGACACGACGCGGAGGAGATCCACGCGTGGTTTGATGAGCCGTTTGTCTACCCTGACGTCTCCCTAGAGAATTACTCGTCTACCCTCGAAAAGGCCGGCTTAAAGATTGACATCGCAGATGAATGGGCTGGAGTTATGAAGTTTGTTGATACCGAAGCGCTGGTGATGTATCTAGCGCTTGTGCCATGGGACGCGCCCGGTTTCAAGGTTGGGGATTATACTGACCAGCTCTTAGCCCTCCAGGCGCAGCGGCCGATTTGCGTAACTCAGCGTCGCTTCCGGATTTCGGCGGTGAAGCCTTAAGCAGCGGCAGTAGTAACACGATCATGACCGTGGTGACCGAACGGTTCTTGAGTAGGTCTTCGCCCAGTGTTGTGGTGGGAAAGCCGTAACCCACAACTGTGATGAAGCATAAGAATAAGATCATGCCCCATGCGGCGAGCACGGTCGAGCGCTTCCATAGGATACCAATGCCGCACGCGATCTCGTAGATCCCGAGAGCTATCGTAAGCCAGCCGATATTCGGCATAACGAAGGATGCCCACAAATCGCTTAACCAGGGAAAGAGTGCCGTATCGCCAAAGACTGCGTAGCCTTCAGACTCAGATCGTCCGAGAATGAAGTGGGTGATCCCGCCGCCGATGAAAATCGCGGCTGACAGCACCCTGACGATTCGCCGATACCATGCCACGGCTCCTCCATGAGGTCTGAACTTTTGGGCCCTGATGTCCCGCTGCATCGATACTCGTATGATACCCACTAGTTCCTTGTTAGCACGTGGAGGTAGTGAATGGCACAGTTCGAATTTCGGCAGGTTGACGTCTTTTCATCGGTCCCCATAAATGGTAATCCCGTTGCCGTAGTACACGGTGCAGATGACCTTGACGATGAGACGATGGCGGCGTTCGCGCGGTGGACCAACTTGTCTGAGACTACTTTCTTACTTCGCCCTACTACTTCCAAAGCGGATTACCGGCTGCGAATCTTCACTTCAACCGAGGAGCTGCCGTTCGCCGGGCATCCCACACTGGGATCAGCGCATGCGTGGTTAGAAGCAGGCGGGGTACCACGTGACCCGTTAACCGTTGTTCAGGAGTGCGCGGCTGGTCTTGTGAAGCTTCGACGCGATAACGGACAGCTCGCGTTCGCCGCGCCCGATCTGCTTCGTTCGGGACCAGTTGGCCTGAATGATTTGGAGCCTGTTCTTCTTGCATTGGGACTCGAGCGTACGCACGTTATGGACGCGGAGTGGGTGGATAACGGCCCCGGATGGATGGGCCTCCTTCTTGACGATCCTCAACGCGTGCTCGAGGTACGCCCGGATTTTGGCGCGCTGAGCGCGAATGTTGGCCTTATTGCTGCATATCGTGACTCGGCAGAGGTGGGGGTTGACGCGGAAGTTCGCGCATTCTGTCCGCTGGATGCCGTCCCCGAGGATCCCGTGACAGGTTCGTTGAATGCTGGCCTTGGCCAGTGGCTTTCTGGGACAGTATTGCCTGCAAGCTATGTGGTAGCTCAGGGAACTGCGATGAATCGATCTGGTCGAGTATCGATCACAACTGATGCTGACGGGGTTATCTGGGTTGGTGGTAGAACCAATACAGTGATCGCCGGACTAGTCGAGCTCTCATAGTTCTGGTTCTAGACGTAGCACGGGTGCTACAATATGCCTATGGGTGGCACGGAAGATAGAATGCAGAGCCTTTCTCAACGTGAGTTACGGAATGAGTCGGGCCGGGTCCTTCGCGAAGTCGGTCAGGGACATTCGTTCGTCGTGACCAATGGTGGCGCTCCAGTAGGCAAAATAGTGCCTATTGATGTTCCGCAGCCCACTTTGTCTATCGTACGACCGGCGAAACGTATAGGCGGCTGGGCCGAGTTGGGGATCCAGAGGAAGACCCTCAAACAGAGTTTCGCCGAGATTGTGGATGAGCTCCGCGAGGACAGGTTATGAGTCCCGATATGGTTGTCTATGTGGACACGTCTGCGCTCGGAGCGCTTTTAGTCGAACAACCAGAAAGTCATGCGCTCGAAGAATGGCTGGATCAGACAACGCATTCCCTTGTGTCAAGCGATTTGCTCGAGACTGAGTTGCGAAGAATAGCGATTCGAGAAGATATCGATCAGGCTGACGTAACCCTCATTCTTGATGGCGTAGCACTTGCGGCCCTTGACCGGGCGGTCTATCGCAATGCGGGCCTGCTGCCTATGCCGTACTTGCGCACGCTTGATGCATTACATCTGGAAGCTGCCCTTAGGTTGGATGCCTCGACTATTCTCACCTATGATCATCGTCTTGCTGAAGCTGCGAGATCGTTGGGGCTCGACGTGTTCTCTCCCGGTTTTACACGGTAACCATGCCTCCATCCACGACGTGCTCTGTCCAGCGTTCAAGGCCCAGAGAGTTAACGTAACCCTGGAGTGGGCGGGATCAGCACAAGCTTGCCCGGGTACTTCTTCGAAATGAAATCTTGCTGGGCAGTGCGGATATCGCTTAGTGGATACGTCTTCGAAACCAGTGGCTTGACCTCTCCATTGTTTACGTAGCGAATAACGTTCTCAAAAACCTCGTCCTCTTGGAAGGTGCAGCCAAAGAGGGACAGATCGTTCAGGTAGACGGTGCGTAGGTCAATCTCGGCAATTGGTCCGCCGATTGCGCCTGCAATCGCGTACCTTCCCCCGCGCCTCAGCGCCGCTAGGAGCTTGTTTACGCCGCCACCACCAACAACGTCCACCGCCACATCGATAGATTTTGTATCAAGCTCGGCGCTGAGATCGGCGCGGCGGTCTATCACCCGATCCGCACCTGCCTTGATAACAGGGTCAGCCTTCTCCTGCGAGCAAATCGCAGTTACATGCGCGCCGCGCAGTTTGGCAAGCTGGACTGCCGCCAAACCAACCCCACCCGATGCGCCTGTGATGACAACCCGTTCTGCCCCGACGCCAGCCCGGTAAAGCATGCCTTCAGCAGTTGAATAAGCGATCGATATCGCACCGAGCTCTGGCGCAGACAATGGTGAGTGTACTGAATATGACTCGTTGGATGGAGCAACCGCAAACTGGGCAAAACCACCGTCGCATTCGCTGCCGTAGGTCCAACATTCATACGGGCGGTAGTTGACATAGTGTCGCATGAGATTGCGTACGATAACTTGATCGTTGACCCGTTGGGCACTGACGCCCTCTCCTACTGCCACGATGCGGCCGTATACGTCGCCTCCCTGAATGCGTGGGAACGTCAGCGGAATGCCGGACCAGGAAGCATCTTCGCCCGCAGTGTCTTGACCACCGTTGGTAGACGCGGTTTCCGTATCGGTTGTTACGGCCTTGGAGTACCAACCTAGGCGTGTGTTGATATCCGTGTTATTGACCCCGGCAGCCTCCACCTGAATGAGAACCTCATCCGCTTGTGGCTGTGGCATCGGCACATCGGTTCGGTATTCCAGCTTTTCTGGACCACCATGTCCGGTCAGTAATACAGCTGCCATAGACGCTGGAATCGTCTTCATACTTCGACTCTTTGCCTTTCATCGAGTAGCTATAAGAACAAACTGAGGCGGATACCACCCCTCTTCATCCTAGGACCTGGCTTACGAAGAAATTTTCTGATTGCTACACTCACAGCTGCAATGAGCAGTCCGCCTTCGCGTGGATCATAAGTCCAGTTGCAGGCTGCTCGCCTCCCGACGGGTGCCTTTTCACGCCCTACCGCCGAGAGGTAACTCTGCTCCATGCGATCTAATCGCTCTTCATCTGTGCTTCCCATCCTCTATATCGCCGCATTCGTTGCCGGCTTTAATGAGAACATCATCAACGTGGCCCTCGTGGACATTATGGCCGAATTTGGGATCTCGGCAGCCACTGCCCAGTGGCTCGTGACTGGCTACATGATGGTGACCACCGTGGTTGTGGCAATTTCGGCCTTCCTGTATCGCCGCCTCGGGCTACGCAAGCTCTTCTTCATTGGGGCAACCCTGCTCTCGCTGGGATCCCTATGCGCGATATTCGCGCCCACGTTCCCGCTGCTGCTTCTGTGCCGCTTGGTCCAAGCAGTCGGCACCGGCATCTTCATCCCAACGATGATGAGCACAGTGCTGATGGTTGCGCCGCGCAAAAAGATCGGGTTCTACCTGTCCATCGGCGGCATGATGATCACATTCGGTCCGGCCTTCGGCCCCGTGATTTCGGGCCTCATGGTGACGGCTTTTGGTTGGAATACCATCTTTGTACCAGTGCTCGTGGTGCTGGGGGCGTGTGGCGTCGTCGTCGTTAAAAATGTCGGGGAAACCGAAGCGGTGAAGTTGGACGTACTCTCGGTCATCTTGATCGCCGTGGGGCTGGTGGCCTTCGTGTACGGGCTCTCCGAAATCACGGTTCGCCCGGCCGTAGCCGCGGGAAGTGCGGCCGCTGGGCTCGTATTCCTCGCGATCTTCGTGCGCCGCCAGTTCAAGGTGGACAACCCGGTGCTGAACCTGCGGCCGATGGCCTCCATCCGGTTCTGGCCCGCCGCAATCCTCGTGGTTGTTGCGATGATGACCACCTTCTCGCTTTCCGTGCTACTTCCCCTGTACTTCCAGCGCTCGTTCGGGCTGAGCGCGCTTGCCGCCGGTGCCCTCTTGCTGGCGCCGATTCTCGTGAACGCCGCCACCGCGGTAATGGGCGGGAAGATTATGGACGCGCGCGGTGCATGGCCGCTGCTGATCACTGGCTTCGGCGTGATCGTACTGGGACAGATTCTCATCGTGTTTGTGGCGCCTCAACTTAGCTGGATCGGCGTCCTGGGCGCCTCGGTGTTGTCCTTCGGCGGCGTGGGGCTGGTACTTTCGCCGTCTCAGACCGCGGGCCTCGCCACGCTCTCGAAGCCCGATCATCCCCACGGCGTGGCAATCCTCAACACGTTCATTCAAATGGCAGCTGCGATCGGGCCCTCGCTCTTGATCGGGATCCTCTCCTCGCAGGCCGCCTCAAGTGAAAGTGCCGGAGCCAGTGCCGCCCAAGCGAATGCAGACGGGTTCGCCCGGGCTATCCTGGTTGCCGCGATCATCGCCTTGGTGGGCGCCGCGGTGGCGTTCTTCTACACGCGGATGCTGGCTGGGGAGCGGAAGTCTGCGTCGGTTGAGGGTGCCGAGGGCCCCGAGGGTGTTCAGGCCGCGCAGGACCAGTCTGCGTCAGAACCAACAATCGCCTCCCTGATGCGGACTGAAGTGTTTTCCGTGCCAGCCACGGCAACCGTTGGTGAGGTTGTTACTCAGTTCGTCTCCTCCCGAACCGCGGGGCTTCCGGTGATCGACGATCAGGGCGGCGTATGCGGCTACATTACCGATGGCGAGATCCTTCGCGCCGTGTCTGGGCGGTCAGAATCCGCGATAGATCTTGCGTTTGGGTTGCAGGTTTACCGGGATGACGCCAACCTACGCGATCGCGTTACCGAGGTGATGCAGCAGGGCGTTATGGAACTGGCATCTAAGTCTGTGGTGACTGTAGACGCCGATTCGTCCGTGGAGGATGTTGCCGCGATTTTGGGCGAGCGCTCCATCAACAAAGCGCCCGTCATGTCTGGCGAAACCCTGGTTGGCGTGATCACCCGTGGCGACCTTGTTCGGAGCATCTTCGGGCGTTTGTTAGGTAGGGTGGACGCATCCATCCTGACCGAAGCCGAGCTGGTGACGCTGCAGTGAGGACCTAACGAACGGAGATTGTCTTGGCACGGAATGATCGGCTGGGGCGCGCCGCGCTCGACTTGGTTAGGGCCATTTTGAAGCCAGCGGGCGCGGGCAAGAAACCGGCCAGTGCCACGCGCACGAAACCTTCTGCGGCGGGCGCATCGCGCATGGGTTCCAATGGACACGACGCCAGCCCAGGGCAGTACGGACCCGGGGCCACGCGTGACCTCACTCGGGCAGAAAGCGCACAGATTTCCCCGAGCTACTCGCCAAGCGCGGACGGCGATCCCGATCCCGGAGAAGTGATCTGGACCTGGGTCCCTTATGTGGAGAACGACGGCCGGGGTAAGGGGAGCGGTGCGCGGGATTCCAAGGGCCGCGAGAGTTTCCTCAACCCCGAGCGATTACTCCGAATCACCGATGAGGGCATGCGGCGCGAGGGCACGGTGATGCCCAAGGCTAGGTTCGGCGCGGCAACGGCAGAGATTATGAGGCGGCTGTAACTGGGTTCCGGTCGCGAGATGCTAGCAGCGCCTTATGACGGAAGCTCGCTTCCGGGCGCAGCTACGTGAAGTCCAGCCGCAGAAGCCGCGCGGGCAAGCTCTTGATGGTAGGTCATGAATTCGTCGGCTCCCACTCGCAGCGCCGTTGCAAGATGAATGGCATCGTTCGAGCGTAGGGGAGTGTAAGTCCCTGCATTCAGTAGATCTCCGCGCGTTGGATCGGCGAGTATCACAAGATCCAGTACCTCCGTCACAGCTTCGAGTGGCACGTCCGCAGGATTTCGCCCGGCGGCACAGTGGAGTTCGGTATGTAAAAGCCACGATGCGACCAGCCGCCTGCCGCCCTGAGCCAACTCGTGGAGTAGCGCCTGTGACTCCACTTCAGGGACCAGTAGTTTCATCGCCGCCGAGGTGTCCAGATACGTCAGCTTTACCATCGGCCCCGCGCATCCTTGATCATCTCGGAGGTTCGGCGCGACGTCCCGACGTGTTCCGCGAGGAGCTGCCGCAGCTTGCTCAGGTTGGAGAGGTCTGCCTGAGCGGGACGTGCCGCGCCCTCAGTTATGAGCTCGTCGATTGCTGATTCTTGAGGCGGGCGAATGATTGCTGCGGATCTTCCACTGTTGGTAACGCGGAACGATTCCCCGGATTCGACGCGGCGCAGGATTGCGGCGCTGTTGTTGCGCAGTTCGCGGTGGCTGATCGTCTCCATGTAGCACAGTGTAGCACGCCATATTCCGCTTTAGACTCTGTCGCCCCGATGCCTACCGCATTACAATGTAGGCACGTACCTACAGGCGGAGGAGGCTGCTATGACTACGATGAGTGCACGTGAGTTTAATCGTGACGTTAGCGCCGCGAAACGTGAGGCTAATGACGGACCGGTCGTGATTACGGATCGTGGCGAACCGGCATACGTCTTGCTGTCGATTGATGATTATCGACGTATGGGCGACAAAGCGCCTTCGCTCGTTGATCGCCTGAGTATGGATGACGAACCCGAGATTGAATTTGATCCAGTTTGTCTAGAGCTCGAGGTTCCCGATCTGTGAGCTACTTACTGGATACCAACGTTGTCAGCGAGCTTCGCAAATCAGAAGCGAGAGCGAATCCGCGTGTCCGTTCATGGGTCGCAGCCCGCGTACCTTCTGACCTGTACCTCTCGGCCATCACAGTGTTGGAGATTGAGCTTGGCATAGCCAGAGTTGCGAGACGTGACGCGGACCAGTCCGAGCGTTTGCAGGCGTGGCTGGATAACGAACTCCTCGACGTTTTCGCCCGCCGTATTCTGCCTGTAGATGTCTCCGTAGCGCGATTCGCCGCGCGGCTGCACGTCCCCGATCCAAGACGGGAGCGTGATGCGTTGATTGCGGCAACCGCAGCCGTTCACGGCCTTACGGTTGTTACGCGAAACGTTCGAGACTTTAGCGGACTTGGCGTTGCGATCGTTGACCCGTGGGGTGATACGCCTTAGTCCCGTTCTGGCCGTCGCCGGTTTCGTTTGATTTCCGCCCGGTGTTTTTTGTTTTCAAGACGACGACGGCGTGACGCCCTACTCGGCTTCGTTTTCCGCCGCGGCACGGGTGGAACAATGGCCTCACGCAGTAATTGAGCGAGGCGCTCGCGGGCCGCCGCCCGGTTGCGGAACTGCGAGCGATGCTCGGAGGAACTGACCGTCAGCACGCCTCCCGAGAGTTTTGAGGCCAACGCCTGAAGGACGCGGGTACGTTGGGCGGGGGTGAGTGACGTCGTCGTCGAAATATCTAAACTCAACTGGACCCGCGAATCGGACGTATTCACCGCCTGCCCGCCAGGGCCGGACGAATGCGAGAAGCGCTCGGTCAACTCGCCAGCGGGGATCCTCAACCCGTCGGGGGCGCCGGGGCCCGGCGGGACATGCAAATCGTCCATCGCCCTAGTGTGCCATTTTGAGCCTTGTGATCGCGACTGCGAGCGGGGCATGATGTGGCATGGGAACTCTCGGTTACACGGCTACGATCTCGATTGATGGATACGCGGCGGATGCAGATGGTGATTTTCAATGGTCGGCGCCCGGCGACGATGTTTTTAGTTTTCATGTGGAGCGCATGGCGGACGTCTCAGCCGAAATACTGGGGCGGCGCACCTATGAACTGATGCGGTACTGGGAGGCGGAGCCAGCCGGAGAGGCGTGGTCCGCGGCCGAACATGAGTTTGCGCGGCGCTGGCAGAGTCTGGACATTGTGGTTGCCTCGTCCACTCTGACACGTGAAAAGGTCGCCGATGCTGATGTTCTAGTCCCTCACCTCGGGTTGGCTGACGTTGAGCGAATCGTGGGCGAAGCTGCGGGCGAAGTTGAGATTTTCGGGCCAACAGTCGCGAGCGGGGCGATCCGTGCTGGCTTAGTGGACCACTTTCGGCTGTTCATCGTGCCCAAGGTTGTGGGTGGCGGGCTGCGTGCGTTGCCCGGCGATGTCCGGCTTGACTTGGACCTTGCGGAGCAGCGGGTTTTCCAGGACGGCACCGTCTATCTTCATTACGCTTCATAAATGTGTTGTAGATCACTATTTGGGTTTCCTGTTCTGGAGGGAAAAGGTGTGGGAGGGGGTCGATAGGCTTAGGTATCGAACAAAGATATGAGGAAAGGTTGGTGAGTCTGATGGGCCCACCAGAATCAACGGCCCCGCCTTTTGCGGAGTTGTTGGCTTCACTTGGAACGACGACGACGTTATCCCGCCACGCCCCCATCTCCGAGGCCGGATTGGACGCGGCCGTTGAACTCTTGGCGGCGGTCAAGGAGACTATCCTGCGATTGGACGGGCTGAAGCTGGCGAGCATTTCCCGGATTAGCCAGTTGCAGGCCAAGCAGGCAGAGGAGTCTGTGAGCGGGCGGAAGCCGCCGCTGCCCGGCAAGGAGCGGACGCTGGAAAATACGCTTACGGTCACGGGGATGCAATCGGAGGCTGAGACTTCTCGGGAGCTCAAGCAAGCACGCGCTATGGCGGATTACCCGCGATTTGGGCGAGCGATCGAGCAGGGCAATTTGTCTGATGCTTATCTCGACGTGCTCACCTCGCTGATTCGGGGCGATGCGGTTGCGCGGGCGCGGCAAGACGAAGAGGCGCTGCTGGCTACCGCGCTAAACGAACCCGTTGAGCAGTTCAGAAAGGCGGTCCGCAGTTGGAAGGTTGCCCGCTATCCCGCGCGTGCCGAGGTTGAAGCGAAGAAGCAGGCGGCCCAAGAATCGTTTACAGTATTTCCCGATCGGGGAGGGTATCGTCTCTCCGGCTGGCTAACCGCACTGAACGGAACCGTGCTGAATCAAGCGATCCGCGATGAAGTGGGAGTTCCGGCGCGCGACGATTATCGCCGGCCGCAGGAGCGGAACGCGGAAGCGCTGATGGGTTTGGTTCGCTCAGCCGGTGGTACACGCACCGGTTCCCGCCATGAAATCTTGGTTCACGTGCCGCTCTCAACGCTGGTTCAGACCGAAAAGGCTAGCTGTGTGGGTGCTGATTGTTCCACTGTTGGTGTCGGACTTGGGCACCGTGGCTCTTGTCTGGATGAGCGGGAAGAGCAGGAGGCGTCTCTGGGAGCCGTGCTCTCGACGATACGGGCGGGTTTGGATGTCGCGATGTTCGATGGGTTTGCGCCGGCGACCTTGCCGGATGGCAGCCCACTCGCACCGAGCCAGTTGGCGCAGATGATGTGTGATAGCCACGTGACCCGCGCGGTGTTTACCGCCCATGGCGAGCCAATTGATGTATCGCGGAGGCAGCGATTATTCAGCGCCCGCCAGGCGAAAGCCGTGGTGGGCAGGGATCGCCACTGCCAGTTCCCGGGATGTACCAGAGGCCCTGAGCAGGGCGAGATCCATCATGCACAAGAGTGGGAGCGAGGTGGCCCAACAATTGTTGATAACGCGGTACTTCTCTGCTTCGCACATCACGAGGTGATCCATCGTGATCAGATCACCATCACCCATCATCAGGGAGGATTCGTCTTCATCGGGAGGGAGGGTGAGAGTATAGGAACCAGCCGGACCCGGGCGCTCGCGGCGTAGGCTTTTAGCTCAGCGCGTTCACGAGCAGATCGATCTTCTTCCACTGGGTGGCTTCATCGATTGAGTTGCCCTCTTCCACTGAGGCAAAGCCACATTGCGGGGACAGTGCGATGTTGTCGCCAACGATGGAGCGGACCTCATCAAACCTGCGCGTGATGTCAGCTACGGTTTCCATCTCGCTGCTCTTCGTGGAAATGAGGCCAGCAACGAAGGTTGCATCTGTGCCGCGCAAGACTGACCAAGGTTCGAAGGAGCCGGAGCGTTCGTCGTCGTACTCCACATAAAAACCGTCGTACGGGACCTGCGCGATCACGGGGGCTACGGAATCGTAGAAGCCCTCGAAAAGGTGGTGTCCTTTGAAATTGCCCTTGCAGAAGTGAGTGGCGATCGTCATGTCCGCAGGCCGGCCGTCGAGCGCCTCTGTGGAGACTAGGCGGAACCATTCGAGCACCGTGTCTTTGTCGAAGCCCATCGCCTCGATCTTGGCGAGGAAGTTGGAATCGATCATGTAAGTCCACGAGGTGTCGTCGATCTGGAGGTAGCGGCAGCCGTGGGCGTACAGATCCTTGATGGCCGCTTGGTAGGCGGCGGCGATGTCATCGATGAGGAGATCGATGTTGTAATCGGGCAGATCCTGTTTGCCGAGCTGAAGGTAGTTATCCACGAGGATCATGTTGGGGCCGGAGATACACTTCTTCGCGGTCACGCCCGGGTATTTTGAGGCTTCGGAGGCGAGGAAATCGTAGGCCTCGATCTCCGGGTGGTGGCGGCCGGGATCGTAGCTGATCTTGCCGTCGATGTAGCCGAGTTCGATGTGGTTACCCGCTTTATCGAGGTGTTGGGTGGTGAAGCCGTCGAACTCCTTGAGCCAGTCGAGGTGCCACCAGCGGCGGCGAAACTCGCCGTCAGTCACCATGCTTAGGCCGTGCTGAACCTGTTTCGCAACCAAATCCGCGATGGCTACATCCTCAACCGTGCGGAGGTCGGGGAGGCTTATCTCACCAGAATTGTATTGGGCCCGCGCATCCTTAATCTCTTTGGGGCGCAGGAAGGAACCAACAATGTCATATGTAATGTTCAGCACGGGACTAGGTTAGTGGATTATGAGGATGATTTCATTGGCTGGTCAGAATGTGCCAGTACTCGGTCAGGGCACGTGGTACATGGGTGATGGTCCGGCGCGGCGCGAAGAGGAGGTTCGGGCCCTCCGGACTGGGATTGATGTGGGGATGAACCTCATTGACACGGCCGAAATGTACGGTTCGGGACGCTCCGAAGAGCTCGTAGGTGAGGCCATTCGCGGGCGGCGCGACGAGGTATTTCTCGTTTCCAAGGTACTGCCGAACAATGCGAGCCGCACTGGGACAGTTCAGGCATGCGAGGCGAGCCTGAGGCGGCTCGGCACCGACCGGCTGGACCTCTACCTGCTGCACTGGGAAGGCTCCTATCCTTTGTCTGATACGTTTGCGGCCTTTGAGGAACTGCGCGAGCAGGGCAAGATCGGGGCGTGGGGAGTCTCCAACTTCGATCGAGTGGAACTCGCGGAAGCTCAGGAGCTAGCTGCACAGTCTATCTCCACCAACCAAGTGCTCTTCAACCTCCAGCGCAGGTGGCCCGAGGCCGGCCTTCTTCAGGACATGCAGGCCGCCGGAATCCCAATGATGGCGTACTCACCGATTGAGCAGGGCGTGCTGACTGAGGGAAGTTTGGCGCTAGAGAATGTGGCGGCTCGGCACGGAGCCACCCCCGCGCAGGCCGCCCTCGCCTGGGTAATCTCGCATCCCGGCGTGATCGCGATCCCGAAGGCCTCCAGCGAGGCACATGTGCGCGAAAACGCGTCTGCCGCGGATATCTCGCTCACGGAAGAGGACTTCGCGGAACTAACCGCCGCTTTCCCCGAGCCACCGGCTGGCGCCCCGATCGAGATCCTCTAGAACTTTGCGAAGGCGTGGACCGCAGGGGACATGTCCCATGTCTCGGTGAACCCCATGGCACGGTAGAAGAGGTGCTGGGCTGGTTCGTCGTCGGTCAAAAGAACTTTTTGGCGGACGCTGCCGTACGGGGCGAAAACTCTCTCGAAGAGTTCGCGTCCAATCCCGTGCCGATGATAGCTGGGGCTGACCAGAATGTCTTGGAGGTAGACGATCGTGAGGCCGTCGCCCACGGCGCGCGCTAGGCCGATGAGTTCACCCTCAGCCCGCGCGGTTACGACGGTCAGAGATGCCTGAATGGCGCCCGCGAGCAAGGCGGGGTCGCGGGTGTATGACGTCCAGCCCACCGAGTCATATAGCTCAACGAGCTCGCGCTTGGACGGTATAGCGTCGCGTTGATACTCGATCTTCACGAGATCACCCTAGCGAGATGTTGAAGTTCGGGACCGGAGACCCGCTGGGTGGTCCACTCGTCCATCGGCTCGGCGCCCAACTTGCGGTAGAACGCGATTGACGGCGCGTTCCAATCCAGCACCGTCCACTCGAGGCGCGGATAGCCACGATGCGACCATCCGCTTCCACCACGTAGCAGAACGCCTTCGGACTCGCGCCAAAGAGCGTTGCGTGGATCGCCTCCGCGGTATTCTCCACGGTGTCCGGCTCGCGATCGTATTCCGCTAGGGCTTGGATCCAGGCGAGGATTCCTTGTTCTTCGCCCGGGCGGGCCTCCCGTAGTTCATTCACGGAGGCCAACACTACCCTTAGCGAGCAACCGCATGGCGTTCAGGATGACGATGAGGACCGACATTTCGTGAACAAGCATCCCGAGAGACATGGTAACGCCACCCGCGAATACTCCGGCCACCAGAAGGGCCACGGTAATAACGGATATTGCGACGTTTTGCCGAATCACTGAGACTGTGCGTTTTGCGAGCAAGATGGCATCTGGGAGTTTGAGTAGATTATCGCTGATCAGGGCGATATCGGCGGTCTCGATGGCTACTGCTGAGCCTGCGGCACCCATTGCGATACCAATATTTGCGGTGGCCAAGGCAGGGGCATCGTTTACGCCATCTCCCACCATGGCCACGGTGCCGCCCTCGCGTTGCAGGGCTGCGATGGCATCGAGCTTATCCTCGGGTAGGAGGCTGGCGTGAACCTGATCGATACCCGTTTGGGCCGCGACGGTTTCTGCCACCGCCGGTGTATCTCCGGTGAGCATGACAACGTCGTGGATACCCGCCTTATGAAGGCTTTCAACCATCGCTGGTGCGTCTTCGCGGATACGATCTGCGACAGCGATGATTCCGATTGCGGTGTCATCAATCGCCACGATCATTGCGGTCTTGTTTGGAGCGAGTCCCGCGAGGGCGTGCTCTGCTTGGACAGTTGGGATCCCGTGCTCCGCGAGGAGTGCAGGAGTTCCCATTAAGACGCGAGTGCCGGATACCTCAGAGCAGATACCCTTGCCAGGGATTGGCTTCACGTTCTCCGGAACCCTGTCTGGAGACGCAGGACCCGCTGCCGTAAGCACCGGCTGGGCTAGCGGGTGCTCTGATCCGGCTTCCGCCGCCGCGGCCCAACGGAGTACATCGTTCTCCGTGAGTGATGGTTCTAGAGTTATGATATCTGTGAGTTGGGGGCGCCCCTCCGTCAGAGTACCGGTTTTATCTAAGGCGACGACGGAGATCTTGGCGGACGTCTCAAGGTACTCTCCACCTTTGATGAGGATGCCATTTCGTGCTGCCTGGCCAATGCCGGCGACGATTGCCACAGGGATCGAGATAACGAGCGCACCCGGGCAGGCGATTACCAAAAGAGTTAGTGCCAGCACGATGTCTTGGGTGACGAGGCCGGTAACGAGCGCAAGAGCGATAACGGCTGGTGTATACCAGCGTGAGAAGCGATCGATGAATGTTTGGGCAGGAGCCTTCGCATCCTGCGCTTCTTCCACACGGTGGATAATCTGGGCGAGCGTAGTGTCAGCCCCAACCCCCGTTGCCTCGACGGTGAGAAGCCCGCCTCGCGATATTGTGCCTGCGTAGACCTGATCATCAGCTGACTTTTCAACGGGGATTGATTCGCCCGTAATAGACGCTTCGTCGATCGGGGCGTTTCCCGAGATAACGATACCGTCTACTGGGACTTTCGCTCCGTTTTTCACCAGAACGTTTTCTCCCCTGTGCACATCAGTGGCATGAACTTTGACTTGTTCTCCATTCCTCATCACGATGGCGGTATCCGGCGCCGTTGCCACGAGCTCCGTGAGCGCGGACCTTGTTTTATCGAGGGTCGCGGCCTCTAGCGCGTGCCCGATGGTAAAGAGGAGTGTGACTGCGGCGGCCTCCCAGTAGTTTCCGATGAGAGCAGCCCCGATTGCTGCGATTGAGACGAGCAGATCGATACTGATGACGCGGGAGGTCAACGCTCGAACCGCCTTGACCACGATTCCATAAGACGTCAGGATCGCGGCTGTGAGCATTGCAAGGTCAGCTAGCGTGAATGAGCCTAGCCATAGCGGGGAGACCAATGTGACGTTAGCTAGTCTTTCGATCGCGAATGATGTGATGATGAGGACGGCTGCGAATGTGGGGATGGCCCAGTTTCCCCGAAGCCAAGCGGATAGATGTTTCATGGTGTTCTTTCTCGTGTAGCTGGAATGCGGGCCGGGGGCTCGCCGGTTGTAGAACTAGGGCGGCCCGGGGCCCGCGTGAACCAATCAGAACGCTGCAGGAGCGGACTTGTATCCAGCCTTTTCAACTGCAGAAATCAGATCGTCCACAGAGGCTTGCTCGGGATCGTGGGAAACCTCGATCCGGCCTGATGCGAAGTGAACGGTTGCGGAATCTACGCCATTCATCTTGCCTAGTCCTTTTTCGATCTTGGCAACGCATGAAGGGCAGGAGAATCCTTCGGCACGGAGGGTAGTGGTAGTGAGCATTGGAGTTCCTTTCTCTTATCGAACGTCTTTAAGTTATGCGGGTTGCAGGATTGATTCCTTGACATAGATCAAGTGGCCCGACCGAGTGGTAGATTCTGTGTATGGCCGACTTGTGTGTAACAAAGGTGCCGATTTTTCAGGGACTCTCACGGCAACAACAGGAACATGTGGCGAGCTTTATCCGTCCAGCTTCCTTCAGCAGGGGAGAGACCGTGAGTTCTCCCGAACAATCGGTTCCTCGCCTCCTCGTGATGCACAGTGGCCAACTCAAAGTCAGCCGTTTGGCGGCGAGTGGCAAAGAACAAGTGCTCCGGATAGTTGGTCCCGGCGATGTTATTGGTGAGCGTGCGTTCCTCACAGGGGAACGTCAAGAGAATCTCGTGACGGCGGTTGCGGACAGCCATATGTGCGTCTTGGACCATAAGGATCTGGCCGGTCTGATTCGAGAATATCCGGGCATTGGAATGCGTATGCTTCGTTCGCTCTCTGATCGGCTGGCTTCGATGGAGAGCCGGCTCGCTTCCTTAACCACAAGCGATGTGGCCGCGCGCATCGCCGGATATCTCCTTGATCAGCCAGCGGAGTCAGGCAGTGGGCGGCATGTTGTCCGCCTTCCTATGTCAAAGCGCGAAGTTGCCTCGTATCTTGGGACGAGCCCGGAAACTCTGAGCCGAGGTTTAGCGCGGCTATCGGAATCAGGCATTATCGAGCTAAGCGGCCAAGAGATTGTCCTGCTTGATATCGCTGAGCTGGATCGTATTGATCGTCAAGCGCGAGCCGATGTCCAGACTTAATCTGGTAGTCCTTGCGCCCGATTATTCGTAGGGGCGAGGGCCAGAATGATAAGTGTGGTGCCAATAGTTGCAAGACCAACCCAGCCAAGAGGCGTGAGCGTCTCGCCTACAATGGCAACCGCGAGTAGGGCCGCGACCGCGGGTTCTGTGAGCGTAATGGTTGTTGCCGTACTGGCTGGAACGCGCGCCAATCCGAACCCGAAGAGCACATAGCCAAGAAACATGGGGATGAGCGCCATGTAGGTGGCAACAAGGAAGGCCTCACGCGTTGCGATGAGTGGAGCGCCCGTTACAAGGAGCACCGGCATGAGCAGGAGGCCACCGCAGCCGAAAACTGCTCCCATTGAGGCGGCTCGGGGGATCCTGAGCTCCATGAGGTGGTGCGCTACCCACGAATAGCTCGCGTAGGTGAATCCGGCGATCAGGCCGAGTCCCACACCCAGCGCGGTTGTTTCCGCGCTACCTTCCGTGTCTCCCATCCTCGAAACACACAGCATTGCTGAGCCTAGGGCTCCCAGCGATGCCGAGAGCATCCACCACAAGCTAAGCCGACGCTTCTCCAAATATCGTTCGAGCAAGCCAGAGGCTAGTGGGGCTGAGGCAAGCGACACCACTGAACCGATGGCTACACCCGCATAGTGCATGGAACTGTAGAAAGCGAGCGGGTAGATAGCTACGGCAAACGCGCCGAGGATAACCGAGTTGGCGTTCGCGCGGAGCGCGGGCAGAGCTTGCCTAATCGAGGGAATCGCAATGAGAGCCTGCAGCAATCCACCAATTCCCAATGCTGCGGAACCAATGGCGAGGGGGCCAGCATCGGGGGCGAAGGTTGCCGCCGTACCAGTTGTACCCCACAGGATAGAAGTGAGTGTGATGGCGGCGATCCCCAGAAGGTTCTGGCGGCTAGTCATTTGGGTCTCCTCTGATCGCCACTCAGAGTAGCAAGAACGTGGTTTTAGAGCTCTAAGCATCCACAGTGGTGGCGGCGCTGATGTACCCATTGGAATATCCAGCAGTGATAGGTGGTTTCAACCATAGTGGCGAAACATCGAGTCTCGTCAGAAAAATTAAGCTACAGAGGAGTTATTCATGGGTTCTGAAAAGCGTGTAGTTATTCTTGGTGGTCACGGCAAAGTTGCCCTGCTGGCTGCTCCGAGGCTTGTAGACGCGGGTTTCTCGGTTGACGCAGTGATACGCAATCCCGAACACAGCAGCGATGTGGCGGAAACCGGGGGTAACCCTGTTGTACTTGACATGGAACAGGCCAGTACCGAGGAGTTCGCCCGGCTGTTTGAAGGTGCTTATGCGGTTGTCTTCTCTGCCGGTGCGGGTGGCGGCAATCCTGAGAGAACTAACGCAGTGGATTATGAGGCTGCCTCCCGCGCAATTGATGCAGCGGGTGAGGCGGGCGTCAACAAGTTCGTGATGGTTTCCTATGCCACGGTTAACGCCGATTTGGATCGGGTGGACCCGAGCGATTCGTTCTATCCCTACGTGCGCGCTAAGCATGATGCCGACGCTCACCTGCGCGCGAGCGGTCTGGATTACACGATCCTTGGGCCCGGAATGCTGACGCTCGAACCTGCGACGGAAAAGGTGACGATCGCCGACGCCGCCGGCAAGGTTGACGGTGCTTGGCCCACGCAGAACAACGCGACTTCGCGTGCAAACGTGGCCGCAACAATCGCCTACGTGATCGCGAACGGCGCTGCCACGCGTCAGACGGTTAATTTTTACGACGGCGACACCCCTCTGGCCGCCGCCCTCTCATAACGCGAGCGGCTGAACCGGCGTTCAACGCGAGTGAGTTTACCGGTCTACGGTGCGGATTGTCTTGATCAATGCAGCGTCCACGGTCAACACCTTCTTAGTGAACGAGCCGTCCGCATAGAACACGAAGTACTCTCCTTCTTGGCGGTACTTCGCAGCTTCTATGGTGTCACTGTAAGTGCCGGGAACGGTTAAACCTTCGTTGATTGCATACTTAGCCATGTCCAAATATTAGCTAGCGGAATCGTGGGTGTCGGTAGAGGGCAATGCCGATGCCTGCCTGTACTCCCATGCGCGGCAAAACATGTCGGAGCCCCCTTATACCCTGATCACAACGTTCTAGTCGTCACGGTAAAGACGGGAGGTGGTTGTGATGTCGGGTGAGGACTTCTCTCGGGTTGGTGTCCTGCTCGCAGAGCTGGTTGGTGAGTGTCGAACACTAGCCATGGACGAAGGCAATATTACGGATTGCGCCGAGTTGCTTGAGCGGCTCAAGACTGCCGGAATTGCAATGGACGGTCTTGGGGCAGCACTTATCGGCCGCGTGATCGAACTTCAGTGTAAAGATGCTGCTGAATCAGGATGGCTGCGCTCCGGACGGTGATGATCCGCACCACCGTGGAAGCGACCCCGGTTGCCACGGAAGTTTGGGCAAAGATCGGACCTTGCTCAAGCTCGTGGAGCGCACCGGGCGGCAGTCTTACAGAGCCGCGGCCAAGGAGATTTGGCTTTCGAAGTTCGCTGCGGCTGTATCCCGAGGATGACGGATATAAGGTTTCGGGCTGGCTCACCGGCGAATCTGGCAGTGTGGTTATCAGAGCTCTGAGGCAGGAATCCCGAGTGGTGGTCGAGGAGCAAGGTCTTTCTGGCACCACGCGCGGCGCGGGCGAGCATCATACTGGTAGCTCAGTTGTAGATCTATGGGGGCACGGAGAGCGCAACGCGCGATCACTAGTGAGGATTCTTCGGCGCGTCTTGAAGAACAATCGGCGCTCTTCAGCCGGGCCAGTGAGCTTCCGCGATACAACGCCAATACGAAGACCAGTACTTTGGGTAGAACCCGAGCGGGACGCCCAGCGAAAACCCAATGTGGCAACGGGATTTGGCTAGTAATCGGTTGGTGGGTTGCGTGGGTGGGAAGCGTCGTCGTCGGTAATAATTTGGCGACGACGACGGGGCCTCTTCCCTCTCTCGCGATTTATCATAAATCCTGCTCGAAGGTAGACTCCTTTCTATTAGCACGGGAAAGACCGTGTTAAATACCAGCAAAGTCGATGGTTGTGCTCCGGCGATGCTGGAGAAAGGAAAAACGTGTTCTGTTACCAATGCGAACAGGCGGACCGTTCTGGCCCGATCCCCGGATGCTCACTGATCCGGGGAACCTGCGGAAAGGACGAAACCACGTCCGCTCTGCAAGATCTACTTATCTATCAGCTCAAGGGCGTTGCTGATTATGCTGCGCACGCCCGTTCAGTTGGGGCGGGGGATGATGAGGCGGCTGGATTTCTGGCGTTTGCCATGTTCACCACCCTGACCAACGTGAACTTCAGCCAGACGAGGTTTGTCGAATTCATTCGTCAGGCCGATCAGTACAAGACCCGACTTAAGGAGAGCTACGAAGAGGCTGCCTTGAAGAGCGGATCTAAACCCGAAGTGCTCAGCGGGCCAGCCGAGTTCACACCCGCTGCAACTACCGAGGGACTCGAAGAACAAGCCGCATCTTTGGGAATCCTCGCCGGGATCGACGAAGTTGGGCCGGACGTAATTGGCTTGCGCGCTCTGAACCTATATGGCTTGAAGGGAATCTGCGCCTACATTCACCATGCTGAAGTCATGGGTTATACGGACTCCGGCATCTATAAGGACCTAGAGGATGCCCTTGTGTACCTCGGGACCGATCCGTCCGATATTGAGGATCTTCTCGAACACGCGCTGGGCCTAGGACGCACCAATCTGGCCGTGCTGGACATGCTCAATCGGGCGAATAGCGGGTCGTTCGGGACTCCGTCGCCCACCACCGTGCGAACCACGCCCGTTAAGGGCCACGCGGTCCTCATCTCGGGCCACGATTTCCCCGGACTCAAGGCGCTGCTGGAACAGACCGAGGGCACTGGGATTAACGTTTACACCCACGGCGAGATGCTGCCAGCTCACGGCTATCCCGAACTTCGCAAGTACCCGCACCTCGTGGGTAACTACGGGGGAGCATGGCAGGACCAGCAGACGGACTTCGCCAATTTCCCGGGTCCGATCATTATGACGAGCAACTGCATGATTGAACCTCGCCAAGCCTATAAGCACCACATCTACACGAACGGACCTGTGGGGTGGCCAGGCGTTCGCCATATCGCCGATCACGATTTTTCCGAGGTTATTCGGGCGGCGCTCGCGCTTCCTGGCTATGTCAGCACAGAGGAGGCGAAGGAGATTCCCGTAGGCTTCGGCCACGACGCCGTTCTTCAGTTGTCAGACGAGGTCCTAGACGCCGTTCATTCCGGCCGCCTCAAGCGGATCTTTGTCATGGGTGGCTGCGATGGTGCCTCGCCAGGGCGGAATTATTTCCGCGACTACGCCGAGGCAGTCCCGGATGAAGCACTCATCTTGACCATGGGATGCGCCAAGTATCGCTTCAATGATCTGAACTTTGGGGAGCTGAACCTTTCGGGGAATGTTGATGTTCCGAGACTTCTTGATGTGGGGCAGTGCAACGATTCGTACTCTGCGGTCCGGATTGCCATGGCCCTTGCGGACGCTCTGGGATGCGAGGTCAACGATCTACCGTTGACCATGGTGCTCAGCTGGTTCGAGCAGAAGGCCGTTGCGGTCCTGTTGACTCTGCTTGCGCTGGGGATTCGGAATATCAACCTTGGCCCCACGCTGCCCGCATTCCTCACTCCGGCCGCGATTGACATCGTTGTGGAGCGCTTTGGGTTGCATCTCATTGGTGATGACCCGCTCTCTGACCTGAACAATGCCATGGCGGGAGCTGCCTCATGAGCACTAGCTATACCCATTCCCTCACCACGTCCGACGGCACTCACCTGACATTGCAGGGCGGACCAGAATCTTCCATTATTGAAGCTGCCGAGGAGGCCGGAATGCTCCTGCCCTCCTCCTGTCGGGCTGGAAATTGCGGAGCGTGCCACGCCCATGCCGAAGGACAATATCGGCTGGGCGATCATGCGAAGACAGTTCTTGACGATGAGGCAGAGGTGGCTGGCGACGTGCTGCTGTGCCGGACTTATCCCGAAGGCCCCCTCAACATCAGGCTGCCCTACGAGCAGGGCCGGATCATTTCTGGCAAGATTCCCGAGCGGCGTGCCACTGTCAAAATGTGCGAGGAGACCGCCGAGGACACCATTCATTTGGCGCTCGAACTGGGGCCGGGTGAGGACGGTGCGCTCGGATGCGAGTTCGATCCCGGCCAGTTCCTTGAACTGACGATTCCTGGAACCGCGACTAGGCGGTCCTATTCGCTAGCTAACTGCCCGAATTGGGACGGCACGGCCGAACTGTTCATTAAGCTGCGTGAGGGCGGCGAGTTTTCCGAGTTCTTGGGCGGCGTGAGCGCCGGGCAAGAGATTGATGTGCGAGGCCCTCAGGGAGCTTTCGGTATTCGTGATACAGGGATTCGGCCGCGGTGGTTCATCGCGGGTGGCACGGGGCTTTCTCCACTACTGTCGATGTTGCGGCACATGGCGGACTGGGGCGAATCACATCCTGCCGAGCTCTGGTTTGGTGTTCAAACCGAGGAGGAAATCTTCGGGACGGACGTCATGGAGGACATCGCCGCGAGCATGCCCGGGTTCAGGTACGAAGTATTTGTGGGTGAGCCTACTAAGGGCTGGACTGGTGCAGTGGGAACTCCGCTGGACCGTTTGGCCACAGAGCTGGCTGAATCGCCCGCACCACCGGACATCTACGTGTGTGGGCCGCCAGGAATGGTTTCCGCCACCAAGAAAATCGTGGAGCAAGCTGGGCTCCCCGAGGAACGAGTAATCGTGGAGAGCTTCGCGCCCTCCTCCAGCTAAGTCAAGGTTCTGGCTGAGGGACCTCTCTACTAACGCGGTAGGGAGGGCCCTCCTAAGAGTTGGACGCTAGCATTTCACCGAGGGTTTCGATCAGGCTGGCCCGCCACCATGCCCAATCGTGGCCTCCCCATACATCATCAACTCGAATGTGAGAGCCCGAATGCGCTTGGAGCGTTTTGGCAAGCGATTCGGCACCGCTGAGCATCTGGCCCTCGAAGTGACCTGCTTGTAGGACGATATCTAGGGCGCTAGAAGCAAGCAGCGGCTCCGACACATCGAACCTCCACAGGGAAGGGGACTGAGCGATTACACGCCCGATCTTTCCCTCCGCTAGAGCGGCCGCCCACAGCGCTCCTATTCCGCCAAGGCTTTGACCTGATACCACGGTGTCAATGGGGCGCTTGGAGATGCTAGGCAGTCTTTCCCGTAGATCTGTGATGAGGTGGCGCGCAACGAACTCGGCTTGGCCAGCCGGAACACCAAGTTGTTCCCAGCGGGTGTCAGTGTCTTGCGAATCTATCATCGCCACATGCATTGGAGGGAGCTGACCCGAGAGAATCATCGAGTCCAGAGTGGCTGGCAGATCCATGTTATTGAGCCATGTTTGACCGTCGAACAGAAGAAGTAATGGCGTGGGCCCTGCTGGCACAGAGTCAGGGCAGTAGAGCCACACACGTTGGCCAAGCCACCGATCGCTCGCCGGATAGGTGAGTTCCCTAATCTTCGAGGAAGAGGGGAGTTCTGGGGCCGCGAGGTGTCCTAGAGCCGCCAGCGGCCCTTCCGCGAGCGAGCTTTCGCCGTTTGCCCCGCCGATCCTCTTCTTACACCGAGCATCGAGCTCCCCGGCCATTGCCGCCCTGCGCGCAGCGAAACGATCCCCGGGGGCTCGCCACGGGGGAGTATCCCCACCGCTCTGAGGCGGTGACCAAATGGAGATACGGTATGAAGCTCTCCATGAGGCAGGAAGCCGCCACGTCAATGTCCACAGGTCTGAGCCTTCCAAATGAGTCATCTCGTTTGGCGTTGGATCATGATCATTGAACAGGCCATTTGCCCAGAGCAACACCGCAGACGCCCCGAGGGCCTCCACGACCCAGGTGTAGTCACATAGGTCATCAGATCTGAGGGGCCCCGTGTCTGGACCGGGGTGGCGAGCCTCGGTGCTGGAACCAACCCGGGCCACGATTGGGTTTTGCTGTGCGAGGAGCTCGGCGGCGATTAGGGAGCGTTCGCTGAACCCGGCTCGAGCCCATCTTGCCTCGAGCGCGCCCTGCACACGTGGGACGGCTCCGTCGTGATCGGGCACATTAGCTACGCGCTCTAAGTGTTCATTCCCGTAGCAATCGGTCCAGACTTTAGGGCTACGTCCTCCGAGTTGATACGTGGGTGTCATCCTCGTGCAAGTAGTGAGCGAACAGAATCTTTCACGAGTGGGGCGTGTGAATCTAGCATGACCATCGATTCGTCCCCCACGCGATCGTGATTGGAGCTATCGGCGTACGCCGTTTCAGTGGCGCCCTGATGCCAGTATCCGATAATGAGAAGATTTCGGCGCGGAACGCCAAGGCTGCGGACCCGCTTCCGGAGATCGCGCACTACCCGCGCCTCGGCGCCAGCCCAAATGAATACATCTTCATAAGGCGTCGGAATCTCGAGCTTAAGGGCCTCATCAAGCAGCAGGGTGGATCGCCCGGGTGGTACGTCGCCGCGGTGAATCCAGCGCACCTCGACTCCAGCGGGTGCGGTCACTGGCAGCTGGTCTTCTTCTCCCGCCACCTCGATCAGCGCAACTCCGCGCTGGTTGGCAGGAAGGTCCTCAAGAATCTGGAGCGTGGCTGGCAAACCGGTGTCATCGGCTACGAGTGCAATCCACGGGCTCGCCGCCGGGAGCCTACCGCCACCGCCAGGCACTCCGAGCATGCTGCCAGCTTGGGCGTCTTCCACCCATGAGGATGCGAGTCCATCGCTGCCGTGGCGGACAAAATCAATGTCCATCCACCCCTCTTCAGTGTTGTAGTTACGCACGGTGTATGTGCGAACGCGGGGCTTCAACTTGGGAAACACTTTGGCAAGTGCTTCGGGGCCGGACTGAGCAGCCGCCATGATTGATTGAAGAGACAGCTCGCCTTCGGACTCTGGGAAGAACAGCTTGATGTTCGGAATACGGGGCTTTGATAGGTAGGTGACCACGCCGGGCCCGGCGAAGCGCACTCGCCGCATCCGAGGAGCAATATCGCTCAGGCTTTGGACGGTGATGACCGTAGGAAGATCTGGGTCCAAGTTAATGTGATGGGACACGTTTTCTCCTTTTGGAACGGGTTGTCCTATGAAATCTTCGAGACCGGTACTTCGAGGAAGTCCTCTGTGATATTGGGATTGGAGGAGAGCCCATCATCATCGGTAGGGACAATCATGGGCCGGCCGGTGGCGGGATCCGGGAAGCACATACAGCTGATTCCATAGACTTCGCCGATAAGTTCGGCGGTCACGATATCTTCTGGAGCGCCGTGAGCCACCACCTTGCCATCCGCCATCACAACCAAGTGTGTAGCGAATCGGAACGCAAGGTTGAGATCGTGGAGCACCGCCACCAGCGTGTATCCGTCCCGGTGGAGTTTTCTGCACAGTCTCAAGACCTCAAGCTGATGCGTAATGTCTAGGAATGTTGTTGGCTCATCCAGCAGCAGGAGGGGAGTCTCTTGTGCCAGAACAAGGGAGAACCACACGCGTTGCCGCTGGCCACCGGACAGCTCTTCGACCCGCCTTGAGGCGAGGTCAGAAACACCGGTGGCGGCGAGGGCGTTGGTGACGGCGTCGTCGTCGGCTGAAGACCATTGGCGAAACAGAGTCTGGTGTGGGAAACGGCCTCGCGCAACCAGATCTTGGACGGTGATGCCGGAAGGACTCGTGGATGTTTGCGGGAGTAGGCCAAGACGCCTGGCGATCACCTTCGAATCGATCTCGCGGATGTCGCGGCCGTCCAGAATGACGCTGCCGGTATCTGGAGGCAACAGGCGAGCAAGAGCCCGGAGCAGAGTGGATTTGCCGCATGCGTTCGGGCCAATGATCACGGTGAATGAGCCATCCGGTACCTCGACGTCCAGATGGCGGGAGACAGGTTCGCCGCCATAACCGAGCGTGAGGTCCACGCCCTGAAGTGAAGAGATCGGCGTCATGAAGCACTGCCTTTCTGAGTAGCAAGTTTCAAGGTTTACACACCTTTGGTTCGGGTGAGCAGCCATAGCAGGTAGATGCCGCCCAAGAGCCCGGTCGTAAGGCCAACCGGCATGGCGATAGTGACTGGGAGGTTGACTGAAACAAGATCGGATGCGAGCAAAAGGGCTGCCCCCGTCAACGCGGAGCACACAACCTGCACTCGCGAGCCTCGCGTGAGGCGCGCGGCCAGCTGTGGTGACGCCAAGGCAACGAAGGCAATTGGCCCCGCGGTAGCAACTGCGGCGGACGTGAGGATCACCGAGGCAAACATGGCGATCTGACGGATCCGCTCGGGCCGCGCGCCCAGTTGGGTTGCCTGTTCGTCGCCCATCTCCACGACGTCCAGAGAGCGCGCGCAGGCGATGAGGATGGGAATGATGATGATGACGGCGAGTGCGGAGAGGTAGGCATCGTCCCATGTGCGCGCGTTGAGTGAACCGGACAGCCAGATCCGCGCCTTAACCGCCAGATCGATATTGCCTCGTGCCAATACCAACGTGTTGAGGGCGCCCACAAAGGCGGAGACCCCAATGCCAACAAGTACGAGGCGGTAACCGCCGGTCTGCCCATCTGCGCGTGCAAGCCAGTAGACAACGGCCGCCGTGATCACACCCGCGCACACCGCCGCCGCTGAGGTAGCGGGCCCGCCCGCGTTGAAGTAGACGATTTGGATAACAGCTCCCGTGGCAGCTCCCGTGGTGAAGCCGATGATATCTGGCGAACCTAGCGCGTTGCGGGATATCGATTGGAAGATGCAGCCTGAGGCGCCGAGCGCCATCCCTACGGCAACGGCTGTGATGGCCCGTGGCAGGCGGACGGTTTGAACAACCTTCTCGGTGGTTGCTTCCCCCGCCCCGGCAACGGCGTTCAGAACGTCCGCGACTCCCAAGTCCATTGGCCCGGACATAAGGGAGAGTACTGAAAACGTCACGATCGTGAAAAGAAGGATAAGGGCGACGACGACGGTTCGCCTCTCCACCCGCTCATGTATCGGGCCCACCGCAACGCGCAGTTGTTTGCTCATATGCCCTCCACTCTTCCGCGGCGGACGAGGGCGATGAAGAAGGGAGCTCCGATGAGCGCACTCATGATTCCCGCTCCGATTTCCCCCGGGAGAATGATGACCCGGCCAACCACATCAGCGGTCAACAGGATGATGGCTGCGATGACTGCCGAATAGGGGAGTAGCCATCGATGATTTGGGCCAACTAACGATCTCGCGACATGTGGCGCGGCCAGTCCAATGAACGAAACTGGCCCCACCGCGGCAGTGGCCGCGCCAGCAAGAATGAGGATCGCAAGGTTGGTGAGGGCCCATGTGCGAGTGATGTTGACTCCCAACCCCTGAGCCATGTCGCGTCCGAGCGAGATCGCATTGAGTGAGCCAGTGAGTACCACTGCGATGAGGGCGCCGATGGCTAGGCATACCGCGAGGATGGGTAGGACCTCCCATCCGCGGCCCTGCAGAGAACCCGTGGCCCAGTTTCGGAAAGAATCGAAAACCTGTTGGGAGCTCGAGAGAGTGACCATCATGGTGAGGGATGACAGGGTGATAGAAAGCCCGGCGCCCGCCAGAACCAGACGGACCGGATTGACACCCGATTCGCCCGCTCGCCCGAGCCGGTGGACTAGGACGGAAGCAATTGCTGCACCGGCGAAAGCGAACCAGATATATACGATGATCTTCCCGCTGCCCGTGAAGGCTAGTCCGATCACGACGCCTGCGGCGGCACCCGCGTTGACGCCCAGTGTTCCAGGTTCGGCCAGCGCATTCCGCGTGAGTGACTGCATAAGCGCGCCGGCAAGGCCCAGACTCGCTCCGGCGAGCATCGCCAGAATCGTCCGTGGAATTCTCAGTTCGTGGACGATCAGGTGGGAATCCAGTGTGGGATTGTATGCGGTGAGCGCCTGAAATGTCTCTTCCAGCGGTATCACGCGCGATCCCAGCGCTAAGGACGCGGCCGAAATCGGCACTAGCAATAGTAGTAGTGCTAGGAGAATGGGGCCGCGGGAGGCACGGCGAAGCTTTCGCTTCGTCTTACCTCCCGCGTTGGTTTCAACTGCCATAGTTAGCTGAGCGAATCAACCACGGAATCGACAAGCTCCTTGCCGGAGTAGTAATCGATCCGGAAGGAATTGATGCCCAGTGGGTACACCTGCTCGGACTGAACGGCGGGTAGGTTCGCGAGAGTTGAATCTGAGAGGAAGGAATCCACGGTATCTTCCGTGCCAGTCAGCAAGAAGACGCTCTCTCCCTCGATTCCCTTCGTGAGATTCTCGTAGGTGATGAAGATGAAATCATCGCGTTCCTGATCGGTGGTGTCCAGTTCGTCCGGTCCCTCGATTACATCAAAACTGAGGGCGCTCATGAGCTGGGCATGAGGGCCGGTCTGCTTGCCGATTGCCTGCTCCTGACTGGGGCCGTTGTAAGAGACGATCGAGGCACCGCCTTCCGGCACGGTAATCTTGGACGCTGCGTCCGCGGCGTAGTCATCGAAATCGTCGATTGCCGCCTGAGCGCCTTCCTCGTTGCCTGTATCTGCGCCAAGCTCAGTGGCGAGTTCCTGCCACGTCTGCTTGGAGTAATCTACGGCGATTGTTGGGAATTGTTCGGCAATCTGATCGTATTCATCGGCCACGGTATCGGCTCCGGAGGTGGAGATGATCACGAGATCTGGATCGGCGGCGATAAGCGCCTCCATGTTGAACTCTAGGTTGTCATAGAGAACGTCAACTCCGCGTTCATCTGCAACGTCTGACCACTGAGCGAAGAATCCCTTATCGTCGGTGATAGGAGAGACCCCCGTTGCCGCACTGGCAACAACCGGTGCGTCGATGGCCAGCAGGGTGCCGGTCACGGACACGGACGTTGAGACAATCCGCTCGGGCTTTGCTTCAAGCTCCAGCTCGCCCATTTCATGGTTGATGGTGCGGGGCCAACCTTCGTCGGTGGACGCCGCTGCCGTGGAATCCGTGGACTCACTGGCGGGTTCTGAGTTACCGCATGCGGCAAGTGACAGGGATGTAAGACCAATGGTTGCAAGCGCAACGATCTTCTTGACGGGGGATCGCATTGGGCGGCTCCTCGTTTGGAGAACATAATTATCGAATGTGGCAAGATTGCGCCATGGCAACCGTGCGCGATTCGGTTAGCATTACCTAATGTGTAAATCTTGGGATAGCAGCGTGCGCGACTCCTAAGATGTACCCGCGCAGTATCCAACCCTGGCCCGCCAAAGACCGCTGGCATACCCCCATATTCGACGATGATGTGGCGTGGTGACGGCGCTATCTTTGACCTCCGAAATGCGGTCTATGGAACTGGCCCGCGAGCAGTATGTGAGGTCTGCTACTTTTGCTCAGGTGTCCAGCTCAGCCCCGGCACGCCCCAACCAGATTCCTCAATGATGGAGCGGGTTTGGGCGGCATATGGCTCAATGAGGCGTTGAATGTATACCACGCCATTCAGGTGATCGAACTCGTGCTGCATGATGCGTGCACGCCAACCGTAAACGTCGATCGTGATTTTCTCGCCCTTTAGGTCGGTTCCCGCGACACGCACATGATCGGCGCGTCGCAGCGGGAACTTATGCTCGGGGAAAGAGAGGCAGCCCTCTGATTCCGTGTCTGGGTCGGGTTCGCCAGGGGCCATCGGCTCCATCCAGAGTTCGGGGTTGATGAGGCAGCCGCGCCAGGGTTCGCCGTCGTCGTCAAAATAGGTGAACGTGTAAATACGCAAGGGGACGCCAACTTGTGGCGCAGCTAAGCCGACCCCGGGTGCGGCATCCATGGTCTCGAACATGTTGGCTACCAGAGCGCGGATGTCATCAGTAATCGCGGTGACCGGTTCGGCGGGTGAGTGCAGTACCGGATCGCCCCAGATGCGGATGGGAAGGATTGCCATGGTACGAGGATAACGGCTACGTGCCGACATGTTGGTTAATTCACTGCACATAGAAGACGAGGTTGCCGAAACGCTTTGAGTTCACGACCTCTGAAGTGGATTCTAGATTTCGTAATTCGTATAGTTTCCCTGCAAAAGCTGGTGGCAAGTTTCGTCAATACTCCGGTCGAGGTCATGCTATGCAGTCGCGGCCTAAACCTAATCTGAGATGGCCAACATGAATCGGTGAGTCGTGATAACGTCTACACATTGAAGAACTCACCCATGTCTTCTAATTTGGCTCGAAGGAGTGCCGCATGCTTGATACTGATCGACCGTGGCTACGTAAGGATACAATCTATGCTTCGGTCCCCGACGGGCTACTGATCTCTAATGCGAGCACCGGATTCGAGATCGCGGGAAAGAGTGCCTATGCCCTGTTCCAAAAGGTGGCCCCGCTCTTTGATGGTCAGGTCACGGTCGGAGAAATTCGCCATGCCGTCCCCGAAAACACCTGGAACATCATCCAACACATTATTGATCCTCTGGTTAAGCAGGGCTTTTTACGCTGGATTCCCGCTGGTGATGTTGATTTGGTCCCGACCGACGTGCGTGAAAGCTACCCAGATCAGATCGCTTTCCTTGCCCAATACACGGACAACCCTCATGCGGCATTCAAGCGATTTCATGATGCTAAGATCGCCATTACTGGCGAGAATGATCCGATCCTCGATTCGCTAGCCAACAATCTCGAGGATAACGGTGCCGCCAACGTACTTCAGGTAGAACATGTAGCGCAGGTCGTCAATGCGGATCTCGTCATTATTGGCCCGACGGGCCTTTCCACTCTCAACGAGGTGAGTGAAATAACCGTTCCAACACTCGTCATTTGCCCAGCCGCTCGCCATCTTTGGGCATTACCAGTCCGTTGGGAGAAAGGTGCTTGTTCCTGGCAAGACGGGAATAACTCGATAAGCCGGGGGATGTATGCTGACGAGTGGGAGAGGTCCTTCACTGCAGCTCAGGACGGCGCTCCGGTTTGGGATTATGCAACCAGTTCCGAAGCAGTTCAGCGACTCTTTGGAGCGCTGCTCTCGTATGAAGTATTCAAAGGTTTGAGTGGTGCAATTGCCCCTGAGACAGGCCACGCGATCTTTGGCATAAATTGCCTAACGGGTGAAACTCGCGTTCACCGTGTCACTCCAATTTTTGCTGATTCTGCCTTCGTGTTGCCCCCTGAACTCGCCACTTCATCTTATGTTGCACGACCATGGAGCCCTCCTAATGGTCAATCTCTGGTGAGTTTTTCATCCGAAGATTCTCGTGCCGATGAATACGACGCAGTTTGGTCTAGACTTGTAGATCCTGTCACGGCCCCGGCAACCGACTTCCTCGATCTGGCGCTCCCTCAAGTGCCAATCAAGATTTCGGCGGTCCAGACTTCGTGGGGACCCGTGCGTGCCGCGAGTGCTTGGACCACCGCGGATGCTCGGATTGATGCTATTGCCACTGCCTATAGTCTCGCGCTGACCGCCCATGCTCGTCCCGGCGGTGAGTCAGCAAGTGTTGTGCTTGCGGCCGAGCGAAGCCGTGAGGAAGCCGTACGTGTGGCCCTCGAGGTGGTGTTTAATGAGACGTCTCCCGCGAGATCAATGCGCTGGCACGCCGATGACACGGCCTCATGCACACCTGAGATACCGGGCCGTCTAGGCACGTTCATAGCCGAGATCTCCGATAGCTCCATCATCTGGGCAGATTTGGGCAAGACGGCTGGATTCTACATAGTTCGTGCTAGCTACGACGGCAGAACGTGGATCGGTGCCGGACTTTCAGCCGCTGAGGCGCGGGCGCGTGCCGCCCTTCATCTGCTCGGCAATGCGCAAGCGGGCGTGGAAGAAGCAGAAGATGTGGAAGGCTCTTCGCACATTGATCTCAGCTCTGCCTTCGCTAACGTTCTCACCGTCGCACCGACAATTAGTATTGTTGATCTTTCTGACAACTGGTATTTGGCCATCGTGCGCGCGGGAGAGAGTAACTAACTCTATGTCTGCGATTGAAGGTCTACGGCATACTGTCCTTCCCGGCTTGCACGCTTGTCGTGCATGTTTGCAGGAACAAATCAATGTTGCTGATAGCTTTGTTTTGCGCACTGGCGCGCCACTGACTGCCGTGCGCTCGGACAGAATGAATCCGTTCCACCCCTTGACCGTAGCTGCCGCACGAGAATGCAATTTTCCCGACGGGATTTCTCTTGATTTGGCAACGTTGCAAACTCGAAGTGCCCGCTCAGTTTGTCGACACGAGAAACCAATCGAGCCGAAGAGTGTGGCCAGCGCGCCGAGCATATCAGGCACCGGCTCTGGTCGCTCTTACCGTACTCATCCGCTTGACTATTTTTTTCGGGATGTCGCTGAGGAAGATTTTGTCAGTCCGGTTCATGCCTCCATCGGTATCTCGATTGATTACGACCTTAACGGCCTAGCTACAGCTAAGTCCTCGGGATTCTTGATCGAGTACCGCGGCACGGACTCGTACACGAAGCCATGGGGTGGCCATTGCGGAAACTTCACTGACGCCACCCGGCTCGGCATCCTTGAAGGCATCGAACGTTCTGCATGCGAACATGCAACCATTACGGATGTTCGCCGCGAGATACCCGGTGGTATCACCGTGATTGGGCTGGATGGCTTCGGACTTGACCGTGGCGACTGGAGGATTGCAAGGCCGGAGGTTGGAGCGTGGGCAATAGGCCAAGCGCTCCACAGTAACGGCGCCCTGCTGGGCGAATACGCTGCCGTACCTGAACGCCTCGTATTTTTTAGCCCTACGATCGATACGACGCCTTGGGTCCAAGATTCGTCCAATGGCTGCGCGATCGGCGGTTCGGCCGAGGAGGCGATCCTCTTCGGGCTGCTTGAAGCGGTTGAACGCGATGCTTTCCTTGCGGCGTGGTACGGAGGCCTTTCCCTTGCCCCTATTGATCCAGATTCGATCATCAGTGATGAGTCTCGGAGTTACATGTCTAGGCTCGCTCTGTCTGGAGTCGAGGTTGTCTTCCTTGATGCCACTATCGGTGTCGATATTCCCACTGTCATTGCTGTCTGCGAAGAGCCCGGCGGATCGACATGCGTTGGAGCTGGGAGCCATCCCGATCCAGAGCGAGCCTTACTTTCCGCACTCGTGGAGGTCGCCTCTGATTTTCAGGTTGTCGCTCTCCATCGCGAGCAGCGTGGAGCTGATCTCGCTCATATGTTGGCTGATTTCTCCCGCGTTCGTGTCATGGAAGACCACGCAGACATGTTTGCCCACCCCGGGGCTCGGCCACTTATCCGCAGGTGGCGCAGACCGGGAAAATCGCCTGTCGCGCTCGCTTCACTTGGTCACAGTGCGGCGCGCGCAGTGCCCCCTGTAACTGGACTCGACACCTCACTTGCCGCCGATCTCCGCTTCTCCATCGGTCAATGCGAATCCGCAGGCTTTGCGCCCATTGCCTTTGATCTAACTGAGGGCCTTGCCCGGACGATTGGTGCGCAGGTATGGAAGGTTGTCATCCCAGGCCTGATCCCCATTGATTTCGGGAATTATCAGCGTGTCCTTGCCATGAGCCGCCTCGAAAATGTGGCACGAGAACATGGCGACATTCGCGCGACCGATGAGTTTCACCCCGTTACTATTCCTCATCCATTTCCGTAGGAGTTCAGCAATGTACGATTGGTGTGCACTAGACCAGGCAGCAGAACAATACGCGCGCCTCATCCATTACCGCGTCCGCGACGGGATGCTCATTAATGACTGGGAAGTTGATTGGGACCACCAACCGCTGACCCACGCATATTATGAAACACCGGACGTCCACTCCATTCCGCTCCCTACCGCTACGTGCAATCCACTGTCCGGCTCGTTCTCCTCATCACCGGACACCATTGGAGCGCTCCTCTATTCAGTTTATGGTTTCACCGGATTTCGGCTTGTGATCAATCGGAATGACAAACCGGCGGTCTATCTTTACGCTAATGCCACCAAGTTCGGTCGGCACACGGCATCGGGGGGCGGGCGGTACTGTGCTGACTTTTACCTTGTTGAGTCCGGCCGTGGCGATCACGGTTCGCTGCCCGCTGGTATCTACCACTACTCACCACTGCGCCATGTGTGGGAGACGCTGACATCTGGCGATGCCACTCTAGACGTTGCCCATGCGCAGAGATATGCAGAATCATGTGACCGCTATGTCATTATGACTATCGATTACTGGCGGAGCGGATTCAAGTACAACGATTTCTGCTATCAGGCCACGGCGATGGACATCGGCACGATCATTGGTTCGGTTGCTGAAGCTGTCGGTTCGCGCACAGCTCGCACCTGGGACATGTGGGTCAACGAAACGGAACTTGCGCGCATCCTTCACTTAGATCCCTTGCGTAACGGCGTGTATGTAGTCCAGAGCTGGGGTAGTTCCACTCGGCTACCGGTCAACATCCCTGATAGCGCCACACAGTCCCATTTTCCGGAGAAGGTCGGTTCGCTGTTTCCTAAGATAGTTGATTTTACGACGACGACGGCCTTGCAGGCCGACATGCGCAGGTTCCCTCAACGTCCAGATTCATTCACCCATGCCTTAGTCAGTAACGAGCTAACCGAGGGCGTCGACGCTGCGTGGTGTTATAGTAGGGGTGTTTAGAACAGAAATGTAATTTGTTAATTGAAGAAAG
>OMJG01000347.1_pt1 | contig 35649 bp, 42 predicted proteins | sample 1646431 | NCBI WGS metagenome assembly OMJG01 (sample SAMN03771674, study PRJEB25209) | food metagenome | isolation source: Cotija cheese | place: Mexico:Jalisco,Michoacan | collected 2011-12-12
ATAAATATATTTTTCTCTGGCCCATAAAAAAAGCATTTGGTACAGAATATGGAAGGAGCAATTACTGTTGGATACCTATAATTTATTAAAAACAGCCATGAACGTTTCTGCCCAACGCGCAGAATTGATTTCGTCTAATATCGCCAATGTCAACACGGATGGGTACAAAGCAAAACGCATCGTGTTTGAAAGCGAATTAAAGCAGGCACTCGCTTCATCAGGGACGGACGCTGCAACCGAAGCGTCAGTTTCTCAAGTAAAACCGAAAATCACTGAAAATGCAACTACCAGCATCAAAGACAACGGCAATAACGTGGATCTTGAAGTGGAGATGTTGGATCAAGCAGCCAATGGGTTATATTACAGTGCATTGACCGCACAAGTCAACGGACGCTTGCAAATGATGAACCTTGTATTGAGTAATTGATAGAAAGCGCAGGAAAAACAAATGGGTATGTTTAACGGACTAACGATCAATGCGAGCGGTCTAGCATTGGAACGGTTAAAACTAGATACGATCTCCAGCAATATCGCAAATGTAAATACGAATCAAACACAAACAACCGCTGCTTATCAAAAAAAGAGTATTCTTTTTTCAGAAAATTTAAAAAATAGTCGCGAAGGAACACCGGCTACATATGGTGTCAAAGTGACGGGGATCGCTGCCGATGAGACAGAAAAGCTGACCTATGATCCTACCAATCCCGCTGCCAACGATGAGGGATATGTCGGTCAATCAAATGTGGATATTGCCGATGAAATGGTGGCAATGTTGCAAGCGGTTCGAACGTACGAAGCCAATGTTTCTGCTTCAGAAATGAATAAAACGATCTTGAAAAAAGCATTAGAAATATCAAAGGGGTAACGAGAAAATGGATGGACTTTTAACGACAGGATTAACAGACTACCAAAACGTTTTGCGGACACTAGGCACGGGGGCTGCTTCAAACGAGACCAGTGTTGCAGGCGCCAAGGAAAATCAGTTTTCTTCCTACTTGACCCATGCGGTCGATCAGTTGAATCAAAAAACGACGGTCATGGATCAAGATACTGTAAATTTGATCACCGGCGATGAAAGCGATCTAGGCAATGTGATGATTCGTATGACGGAGGCGCAACTGGCGCTACAAACAGCCGTTCAAGTAAGAAACAAGTGTTTAGAAGCTTACAATGACGTGAAAAATATGCAGTTTTAGCAGTGGGTGAGGGAATAAGGATAAATGATGGATAAAGTGAAAGAATGGACAGAACAACTCAAAGACCGTTGGCAAATGCAAAGCTCTTTAAAGAAAATGATCGTTGTTCTTTCCGTTATCAGCGTTCTCGGAATCACAGCAGCTGTTTATTATTTAAATACGCGAATTGAATACGGTATCTTGTTTACGGATCTAAGCGATGCCGATGCGGGAACGATCAGCAAGGATTTGGAGGAACAGCAGATCGCCTACAAATTAGCCGACAATGGGACGACTATTTTGATCGACAAGGACCAAGTCGATGAATACCGCATCAATCTTGCCGTGGACAATAAGTTACCAAATACCAGTACAGGCTTTGAATTATTTGATGATGCCAACATGATGACAACCGACGAAGACCGCAAGATCATGTATCAGCGGGCAGTAACGGGCGAACTACAGCGAGCAATCGAGTCGATCGATGCGGTCAAATCCGCCAAAGTTTTACTCGTGATGCCAGAAGAAAGTGTCTTTTCTTCTGAGGAAAGTGCGCCAACTGCTTCTATCGTGTTGACCTTGAAAAATCAGCAGATCTCAGACGAGTCCGTGCAAGGGATCGTTACCTTGACTTCCGGCGCAGTGGAAAAGCTGAAGCCAGAAAATGTAAAAGTCGTTGATAGCGCGGGCAATACCTTGACGAGAACCGAAGATGAAGCCAGTCAATTAAGTGGCCTGAACAATAAATACATTGCCATCAAAGATTCCTATGAAAAAACGCTAGAAGAAAAAGTAGCGAAGTTGCTGACACCGATCTATGGTGCAGACAAATTCCAAGTGTCGATCAATTTAGACTTGAATTTTGATTCGATCGAGCGAAAGAAAGTCACTTATGATGACCCAGAGATCAAGAGTGAGACAGTGCAGGCTGCTGGTTCGCAAGGGACCGTCCAAGAAGCCCAAACAGGGACGGTGGATGACAATGTCTCCAATGTGACGGGCACGGATGGAGAGGGAAACAATTCCTACAGCCGTTCCGTTGAAAACGAATTGGATACCGAGACCACCACGACCATTACGGCCCCTGGCATGATCGAACGAATGACCAGCTCGATCGTGATCAATGCGAACCTTTCGCAAGCGGATCAAGCAGAATTGCAGCAGTTGATTGCTAGTGCCGTCGGCTATGACAATGACCGTGGTGATCAAATCGCGATCCAAGGATTTGACTTTGCCCAAGCAGAGGTTGATCCAGCCGCTGATCCGCAAGGGAATGAACCGATTGCAGCTGCCAAAGGTTATCTCAAGTATGCCATCATCGGCGGCATCGTGTTGACCTTGTTCTTAGTGATTTTAATGATCGTTGGCGTGATCCGACGTCGTCGTAAAGAAGACGAGCTGGAAGTCGATGTGACGGAGGAAATGGTCACTTTTGCACAACCGTCCGCAGTTAGCACTGGTACAAGTCCGTCAGTTGCACAAGAAGTCGTTTTTGGCGGTGTCGGCAATCGGTCTGCTGAAACGAAACCAGCGGTGCCAGAAGCATCCACACAAGAAGCCGCAGCAGAACATTCAGGAGAACCAACATTGGATCAAACGGCTAGAAATTATGCCGAAAGCAATCCTGAAGTAGCGGCGGAATTGATCAAAGCTTGGATGAAAGAAAAATAAGGGGGCAGCCATGGATACAATAGACGGGGTAAAAAAAGCAGCGATTCTTCTGATCTCTCTAGGATCAGATACCTCTGCAAAGATCATGAAGCTGCTGCCAGAATCATTTATACAAAAAGTGAGCTATGAGATCGCCAACATCGACTTTGTCAGTCCCGAAGAGCGGGATCAAGTGTTGGAGGAATTTTCTCATACCGCAACGGCCCGCAAATATGTCTTAGACGGCGGGATCGATTATGCCAAAAATTTGCTGAACCAAGCATTAGGCCCTCAAAAAGCCAAAGAAGTCATTGACGTATTGACTCAGATCCAGCTGCGGGAACGGCCCTTTAATATCGCTCGCAAAGCCGATGTTCAACAGTTGACCAATCTGTTGATCGGTGAACATCCACAAACAGTAGCGTTGATTTTATGCTACATGCAGCCGGACAAAGCGGCCAGCGTCTTGTCGCAGTTTCCTGATCATTTGCAAGTGGAGATCGCTGAACGGATCGGGACGATCTCCAGTACGTCGCCTTTGGTGATCGAACGGATCGAAAAAGTGATCGAGAACAAATTCTCGAATTACATTGAGAACGATACGGAAAATGTCGGTGGTGTGCACACACTGGTAGAAATCTTGAACTCAGTCAGCCGCAGCACCGAAAAGAACATTTTGAACGACTTAGAAAAGCGGCAACCGGAACTATCCAACGAAGTGAAATCCAGCTTGTTTACTTTCGAGGATATCGTGACCCTCGATCGCTTGGATGTTCAAAAAGTCTTGCGAGATGTTCAAAACGATGTGCTAGTCTTAGCGCTTAAAGGCACGACCGATGACATCAAGAACTTTATTTTCTCCAACCTCTCATCACGGGCGGTGGAAAATCTACAAGAAGAAATTCAATTTATGGGTCCTACCCGCTTGTCTGCTGTAGAAGAAGCCCAACAAAGTGTGGTGGCTGTGATTCGACGGCTAGATGAAACCGGTGAGATCTACATCGGAAGGGGCGACCAAGATGCAGTGGTCAAATAGCAGTTTATTGAAGCAGCAGGCGGTCAAAACGACCGAAGCTGCTCGCAGTATTTTGACGGATACGACCATCAAAGTGCCGATTGAGAAAGCAAGCTTAGACCCAGAACTGCAAGCGGCTAGACGTGCACGCCAGTTGGAGCAGGAACGGCATCTGCAGCAAATGGAAGCCTTGAAGCAGCAGATTTTGACCGATGCACAAGAACAAGCGGCGCAAATTCTAGCAGAAGCGAGAACGGAAGGCTTTCAAGCAGGACAAGCAGACGGCTTTCAACAAGGCTATCAAGAAGGACTCAATGCCAGCAAAGAAGCCGCGCAAGCATTGATGTCACAAGCCCAAGCCAATGTCGCTGAAGCCGTTTCTGAGATCAACACCTTTCGCTCAGAAAAAAAGCAAGAAATGATCGCTTACGGCACGGCAATCGCCGAAGCCTTGATCAATCAACGTTTTACAGACGAGCAAGCAGGCTTCCTGCCTTTTGTGGAGTCTGTGCTATGGCAATTTGAACAACCCGATCAATTTGTGACTGTTCGCAGCCAAGAGCAGCATCTTGCAGGGTTGCGAGAATTGTTGGAAACCAAAAAGCAGACGATCAGCGGGTTTCGCTATTTACTCATGGCAGATGACAGCTTGGCGGAACACGATTTTTGTATCGAATCTGAAAATGCCTTGGTGGTTTTTGAACTGAGGAAAGAAATCGCGCGCTTTTTGAGCCAATTTCTAGAAAGCAGTGTGAAGGAATGACGTTTGAATTACCGATCACAGCGCTGCGCAAAACGGCGCAAGCACAGCCGTTTTTTACCACCTACGGCAAAGTCAGCGAAGTCGTAGGTCTGCTGATCAAAGTCGAAGGGCTGGCGGTTTTCATAGGAGAAATCTGTGAAGTCGCACTGCAAAACAAGACACATACAGCCTTAGCCGAAGTCGTGGGCTTTGTGAAAAAAACCGTGCTCCTGATGCCCCTTGATCAGCTAGAAGGCATCGGACCCGGCTGTTTGGTGCGGCCAACTGGCAAATCATTGACGGTAAAAATCGATGATACGCTGCTAGGGCACACCTTAGATGGACTAGGGCGACCGTTAGATATGGCGCTGGAGCTGGAAAGTGCGCCAGAATATCCAGTTAGTCAAGATTCTCCTGACCCCTTTCGCCGTCAAAAAATCGCTGAGATCATGCCGACAGGTGTCCGGGCGATCGATGGTCTCTTGACCGTCGGCCTTGGCCAACGGATCGGCATTTTTGCCGGCAGCGGGGTCGGTAAGAGTACCTTATTGGGGATGTTGGCTCGTTATTGCGAAGCCGATGTCATCGTGATCGGCTTGATCGGCGAGCGGGGACGAGAAGTCAAAGAATTTATTGAAAATGATCTAGGCCCAGAAGGTTACCGCAAGTCGGTCGTTGTCTGTGCTACCTCCGATATGCCGCCTCTCGTACGATTAAAAGGGGCTCATGTGGCAACAGCGATCGCTGAGTATTACCGCGATCAAGGTAAGAAAGTCGTATTGATGATGGATTCGGTGACCCGTTTTGCGATGGCGCAGCGGGAGATCGGTCTATCGACAGGCGAGCCGCCGACGACCAAAGGCTATACCCCTTCTGTGTTTACAGCTTTACCGAAGTTGTTAGAACGCAGTGGGATGTCGGACAAAGGTTCGATCACGGCCTTTTATACCGTCTTGGTAGAAGGGGATGACATGAATGAACCGATCGCTGATGCGGTGCGGGGAATTCTTGATGGACATATTCTGTTGTCCCGAAAAATCGCCGCTCAAAATCATTATCCTGCCATCGATATTCAAAACAGCCTCAGCCGTTTGATGAAGACCCTCGTTTCTGAGAAGCAGCATAAACATGCGGGGGAACTAAAAGAAAACATGGCCGTTTATGCAGAAGCCAAGGATTTGATCGATATCGGTGCCTACAAAAGCGGCAGTAATGCGTTGACCGACCAAGCGATCGCGTTGCATCACCCCATCCTACGGTTTTTACAGCAAAAAGTGGATGAGCGGATCCCATTTGAACAAACGATTTTTGAATTGGCGCATTTGTTCAGTGAAGAAGCGCTGATCGAGCGCCAGCGTTCGACCATGTAAAACAGATCATAAAGGAGCAGCTATGCAAGCATTTCACTTTTCCTTAGAAAAAGTATTGGATCACCGAAAAACCATTGAGCAAGAAGCCAAACGAGCGTACGCCCAAAAACAACAATTGTTGATTCAGCAAGAACAGCACCTGAATACGCTGACACAGGAAAAAGCCCAGCTTTTTGATGTCAATGAGATGACCATTGGGCGGATGCAAGTGCAGCAACGCTATTTGCTTGCGTTGAATGCCACCATCGATGAGGTTCAGAACAAAATGTTTCACGTGAAGCAAGAATTGGCAGAGTCTTTATCGGTGGTGGTAGAAGCGCAGCAGGAACGCAAGATCGTGGAAAAGCTGCGAGAAAAACAATTTGCTGAATACACCTATGAACAGCAATTGGAAGAGCAAAAACAATTGGATGAGTTCGGCAATCGCGCCTTATTTTCTTAAAGAACTAATGGTTTTAGTGATAAGACGACCTTGGTTTCAAAGCATCAGCTGAGAGGAGGTGAACAATGAAAGAGATCACAACAAGTGCCGTATCCCCTGTACCTGTCGGCAGCAAATCAAAAAAGACGGAGGCGTCACCAGAAGCCTTCAGTTTGCTGATGCAACAGCTGACGGAACAGACCGCAAGCAATCTGTCAGCACCCTTTGAAACATCAGGCATGACGGAGCAAAACGCCGTTGCACCAGAAATGTGGGTTGCCAGCAGTATGGAACATCTGCCGCAGGAGCCAGAAATCACTCCAGCAGTCGAACAACCTGCAACGACACAAGCGCCAGGAATGAGCCAGATCAGCCAGGCACCTTTTGCAGGCTTGGTTCAAGAAGCGCCACAGGCATCAATGGCAACGACGGAGCAGAACCAAACGAGCGCCACAGCAGCTTCTCTCGACAGTGTTTCAGCAGCTTTAGCACCAATAGACGTAGCCACCACAGTCATCGACCCCTCCGAGTCTACGCTTGAAGGTCTAGCTTTGATGACAAATGACAGAAGTGAAGCCGCAGCACCAACGCTTGAAACGCCTTTGCCAGAAGACTTAGTAGGCGAGGAGCAGACCACGGCAAAAGGAATCGCTCCTTTCAAGGAAATCAAGGAAGTCGATTCAGTAACACAAGCCGCGATTGCGCAAACGACAGAAGCACAGCTGAAACAGCCCACCGAAGGGACCGCGCAATTGGGCCAAACGGGACCATTAAATCAAGTGTCGCCAGTGACCAACCAAGCGACGGATACGACTAGCACCTTGCAACGCACGAATGAAACAGTCGCCAAAAAAGCGGAAGCTGTTTCTGCACAAGCCATTGCTTCTTCAACAGCAACTGACAATGAAATGGTGGCACCAGCGCTGCAACTGCTTGATGTTTCTCCCCTTTTGACCAAGCAAGGACCCACGCCAACAAAAGCGAATATGGAACAAGCGGTCCTACCCTTAGCAAAAGCGGCTGCCCAACTCGTCCAAACGAGCAGCACGGCAAGCGAGAAAAAAATCACGCTGCAATTCGTTCCTGAAAAATTAGGCACGATCCAGCTTTCCCTAGAAACGAATGCCCAAGGCAGCCGCTTAGAACTGACCGTTCAGCAGCCACAAGCCAAAGAATTATTGCTGTCCATCAAGCATGAGCTAGAGCAAGTTTTGCAAAAGCAAGAGCAGCCGATCCTAGTGATCAAAGAACCTACGTTAGCTTCTGTCCAGCAGGCTGGTCCGCTGTCAAATCAATCCTTTGCCGGCAGTATGATGGCAAGTGACAGTCAGTTAAGCCAACAGCGTTTTTTACAGGCTCAAAAAGGACAAAGCAAAAAGCCGTTTCATCAAAGCAATACGGCTGAAGAAGAGCAGCAATTAGCACCGATCGATCATGCGATCAGTATTTTAGTGTAAAGGAGGAGAACTATGGCAGATGAAATTACAGCAGCTGCGGCCGGTATTGCCAATACATTGGCATTAACGCAAACAAAAAAATCTTCAGATATCTCCATGGATGATTTTTTGAAGATCTTAGCCGCATCTATGAGCAACCCATCGATGGGAGGCAGCGATTCTTCTGGTGGTGGTAGCACCGACTATATCTCGCAACTGGTTCAATTTACGACCTTAGAGAGCTTGAATGAATTGAGCGAAACGTTGACGACCTCGGTGATTTTACAGCAACAGCAGCAAGCTTTTAGCTTGATCAATAAACAAGTCACCCTGATGGACGGCACAGAAACATTGTCAGGAACCATCGAAAAGGTCCGCTTTGCCAATGGCTACGCCACGATCGTCGTAAATGGCAAAGAATACAGTATGAGTGCGATCCAAGAGATTGGTGGCGAAGCAAAATGAGTTTGACGATTCAACAGGGGCTGCAAAAAGTTGCCGGGGAGCCTTATCAACATCCCCGCAAAGGCGTGGACAAACAAGCCTTTTCTGCAATGCTTGAACAAAAACAAAGCGACATCAAAGTCTCCCATCATGCGCAAAAGCGTTTGACCGCAAGAGAATTGACCTTACAAGACGATGATTATCAATCCCTTTCAACGGCGCTTAGTGAGCTAGCGGAAAAAGGCAGCAAAGAATCACTGCTCGTTTACAAAGATATGGGCTTGATCGCCGATGTCCATTCACGAACCATCATTACGGCGATGGGGATGAATGAACTTCACACAGTCACCAATATTGACAGCGCCACATTTATCAAATAGCAGCTGGACTGAAAAGGGGCTGCAAGTATTTTCTGAATGACAGAGGAAAATACGCCAACCATAAGGAGGAAAACAAGCATGTTACGATCATTATATTCAGGTGTCAGTGGAATGAAAAATCTTCAAACGAAAATGGACGTGGTTTCCAATAATATCGCCAACGTCAATACGGTTGGATTCAAATCAAGTCGAGTCCTTTTCCAAGACATGATGAGCCAAACGATGTCTAACGCAACTGCGCCAGGCAACGGGTTAGGTGGAATCAACGCAACGCAGATCGGTTTAGGGGTTCAGACGGGCTCCATCGATACCATCAATACAGTCGGTGCCCCGCAATCGACAGGTCGCAGCATGGATTTTTATATCAGCGGACAGGGCTACTTTATGGTACAAGGACCAGGAGCAAATGGCGAAACCTATTACACACGAGATGGCGCATTCGTGCGCGACAGCAACGGAACCTTGACCAATAGTGATGGGATGCAAGTCTTAGGTCGTTCAGTCAATGGCGGTCAACCAGTTGTCTATGATGACAACTTTGATGAAAACACGGCATTGAGCGGACAAGGTGCGGTAGCTCCCTTGTCGATCCCAAGCACACTGACCGTCAATGGGGAAACCTTGACCTATAACTCCATGGCGATCGATGCCAATGGCTTAGTGTTGGCAAAATACGGCAATCAAACCTTTGTGATGGGGAAAGTTGGTGTCGCAACCTTTAATAACCCAGAAGGCTTAGAAAAAGTCGGCGGCAACAACTATATCCAAACCAGCAACTCAGGAAATGCGATCGTTGCAGGACCTGGCAACAATGGTGCAGGAACGCTGCAAGCAGGTGCCTTGGAAATGTCGAATGTCGATCTTTCGACAGAATTTACCGAAATGATCATTGCGAGCCGTGCCTATCAAGCAAATTCAAGAAGTATTACGACTTCTGATGAAATGCTGCAAGAATTATTGAATCTAAAACGTTAAGAACGTGACGCTTCATCATTGAGAGGAGTTTGACCATGATTCTAGTGACAGCATTGAATGGCAAGCCATTCTATTTAAATCCAACATTGATTTATCGGATCGAAGAAATGCCGGATACATTGATCACACTGACAGACGGCAAAACATTAGTGGTGACGGAAGCTGCGCAAGAAGTTGCGCAGCGGGTGATCGAGTATCATACGGTGATCCATTCGAACCAAGTGAAAACGTAAGGGTGGGAAAGATGGCAAAAGAAGAAAAAGCACCAAAAGCAGAAAAAGAGAAAAAAGGCTTGAGTATGGTTGTTTTACTGCCGATCCTCTTGATCGTGGTAGTCGGCGGCAGTATCGGCGGAACCTTAGTGACGAATCACTTTTTGACGGGGGAAAAAACAGCAGCTGCTGAAACAGCAAAAGACAGCAGCAAAATCTCCTCAGACGAAGCGATCGTGGCATTGGATGAATTTTTAGTCAATCTGGCAAAAGAAGACAACCAAGAGCAGCAATACATGAAGGTCAATTTATCGATTTTAGTGGCGGATGAGGAAAAAAGCGCGGAAGCCACGAAAAATGTGGCCGTCATTCGTGACAGCGTCGTAAATTTATTGCGCCAACAAAAGGCCAGCGGTATTTTGAGCTCCGCCGAAAGTGTACCGAATTTAAAAAAAGCATTGAAAGAAACAATTAATCAGGAATACGGATCAGAAATCGCCAAGGATGTTTATGTGACGGATTTAGTGATCCAATAGAAAGAGGCATGTTGATGGAAACATTTTTATCGCTGGTCAAAATGATTGGGTTTTTGCTGCTTATTCTTTATTTGATCAACATCAGTTTGAAATATTTAAATCGTTACACGAACCAGCACAATCACCAGTTGCGTATTTTACAAAAAATCGCCGTCAGCAAGTCGTCTTCGATCGGGATCGTCCAAATCATGGACAAATGTTATGTCATGAGCTTTTCTGAACAGCAAAACCAAATCATCAAAGAGTTGACGCCAGAAGAAACGGCCGCTTTTTTACAGCAAAGCCTAGAAAGCACCCAAGTGCAAGCTGGCAAAGACTTTTCTGAATGGCTCAACAAAGCCAAGGCGGAAATTGCTGGAAAACGAGGCAAGCAAAAATGAAGATCAAAGGCAGAGATATCAAGATCATGGCTGCGGTCCTTTTCAGCAGTCTGATGCTTCCGCAGACGGCATTTGCGCTAGACACGGAAGACGTCAGTTCCACCATCAACAATTTATTGTCGAATGGGAATGGCTCAAGTGATACGATCAATACCTTCTTGTTGCTGACGCTGCTTTCCCTTTTACCAGTCTTGCTGATCATGATGACTTCTTTTACTCGTATCATCATGGTCTTGTCCTTTGTGCGCAGTTCGTTAGGTACACAGCAAAACCCGCCCAATCAAGTATTGATCGGGTTGGCCTTATTCTTGACATTTTTTATTATGAAACCTGTGTATACCGACGTCTACCAGCAAGCGATCGAACCGTTTGATCGACAAGAGATCAGCCAAGCCGAAGCCTTTGACCGCTCAGAAAAACGGATCAAGGCCTTTATGATGGTACAGACACGGGAAAAAGACATTGCCTTGTTTGCGGAAGCTGATGGGGAGACCGAAAAATATCATTCTTCTGACGATGTTCCTCTGACCGTTATGGTACCGGCGTTTATTATCAGTGAGTTACGAACGGCTTTCAGTATCGGCTTTTTGATTTTTATCCCCTTTTTGATCATTGATCTGGTCGTCTCCAGTATCTTGATGTCGATGGGGATGATGATGCTGTCGCCGATCATGATCTCACTCCCCTTCAAGATCTTACTATTTGTTTTAGTGGATGGCTGGTATCTGATCGTGGAGTCGCTGATCAAGAGCTTTCAATAGCCGCTAAGAAAGGAGCCAAGAGGAAATGACAGTAGAAATGGTACTTGATGTGCTAAGGGAAGCCTTTCTTCGAATTTTAGCGATATCTGGCCCTGCCTTATTGGTCGGCATGCTCGTTGGATTGGTGATCAGTATTTTTCAAGCCACTACCCAAATCCAAGAACAAACGTTGAGCTTTGTGCCGAAACTATTAGCGATTTTTTTGACCTTGATTTTGGCCGGGAATTTTATGCTGAATCTCTTGTTGAATTTTACCAAAATGATCTTCAAGATGATTTCAGCAATGTAAGGAGGAAACCTGATGGCGCCGATTCAAGCGACGGTGTTGATTTTTTGTCGAATATTGGCGTTTGTCGTCCTTTGTCCGATCTTCTCACAGCAAAATTTTCCGTCACTGGCAAAAATCGTGATCGGCATGGCGTTGACGGTCCTATGTCTGCCGACGGCACCTGCGATTCCCGAGCTTTCCCTCTTTATGCTGACGGTTTTCGTCATCAAGGAAGTACTGTTTGGGATGGCGATGGGCTATTTGAGTCAGCTGGTCTTTACCGGTGTGGAAATTGCGGGCCAATTGATCGACTTTCAAGTAGGCTTTTCGATGGCGCAAGCCTATGATCCGACGTTGCAAATCGCCTCTTCCCAGTATGGCAAAACGTACTATTGGCTGACGATCGCTGTGTTTTTTGGACTTGATCTGCATCATCGACTGATTACAGCACTGCTGTTGTCTTTTCGGATCGTGCCCTTAGGCTCTGTGGTGATCCAAGGCACGACGGTTGAAGGCATCGTCAAACTTTTCAGCCAAATGATGGTGATGGCAGTCAATCTTGCGGCACCAATGATCATTGCGCTGCTGTTGGTGGACCTGGTGCTAGGTGTGATCTCTCGTTCGATCCCCCAGATCAATATTTTGATGATGAGTCTTTCGATGAAAACCGCCATCAGTTTTGTGGTGTTTCTCTTGCTATTACCCAATGTCCTTTCGTACTTAGGCAAACACTTGCCAGATACGGTCCGCTACTTGCAGGAGTTTATCAAGTCTTTTCAATAAAGTAACAGGCAGCCAGCAGGAGGTGAGAAGATGGCAGAAAAAGATGGCAAAACCGAACTACCCAGTGCCAAGCGGCTGCGGGATGCCCGCAAACGCGGGGAGGTACCTAAGACCCAGGAATTAGCAGCAGCTGTTTCGCTATTGGTCTTCTCGTTTTTGATCCTGTCTTTATGGCAGTTTTTCGCCGCTTCTTTTTTGCCTTATTTTTCCCGAAGTTTGGCGCAGCTGGCTGATTATCAATCCAGTTTGGCGGATCTGCCGAAACTGGGGGTGCAGAGTATCTTGCTGCTGCTTTTGTTGTGTGCGCCCGTCTTTCTGGTCGCGCTCGGAGTCGGGCTTATTACGAATTATGCCCAAGTCGGTCTGTTGTTTTCAGGAAAGGCCGTCAAACCAGACTTTAAAAAGCTGAACCCTATCAGCGGGATCAAGCAGCAATTCAGTTTGCGCTCGTTGATGAATTTAGGCAAAACATTGGCAAAATTCGGCGTGATCGTCTACTTGTGCTATCAACAATTTTTAGCCGCCGTCCCTGTTTTACTGGGTTTGAGTGAAGTGGGGTTGGAAAAAACGATCCTGTTCATGCTGCTGCGGGCCAAAGAATTGTTTTTACAGATCTCGATTTTCTTGATCATTTTGGCCGTAGTCGACTACGGCTACCAACGCTATAGCCATCGTAAGAACTTGATGATGAGCAAGCAGGAAGTCAAAGAAGAGTTCAAGCAAATGGAAGGTGATCCGCAAGTCAAAGCACAGCGCAAAGCGAAATACCGTGCGATGACCCAAAATGCCATCGCCAACGTCAAAGAAGCGACGGTTTTGATCACCAATCCGACCCATTTCGCCATTGCGATTCGTTACGATGCCAGCAGTGAAGGGGTGCCGCGGGTCTTGGCCAAAGGGGCAGATCAGCTGGCGCAGCGGATGAAAGCAGAAGCACTGAAAGAAAATATTCCACAGATCGAAAATCGTGAAGTGGCACGAGCCCTTTATCGCCAAGTAGAACCCGGGGATCTGATCCCTGTTGAAATGTATGAAGCCATTGCCGAAATCATCGCTTTGGTCTATCAGTTAGAAGAAAGCCAACGCGGCAAGATTTAAGGAAACAGGAGGAACAAAAATGAATGAGGCTGCCTCAAAACCGAAAAAAGGCATTGGTCTGGCGGATATCTTAATCTCGGTGATCGTCCTAGCTATTATTGGTTTGATTATTATTCCATTACCGAGTGCATTATTAGATATTTTGATCATTATCAATTTGACGATTGCGATCAACATTTTACTGATCACCCTGTTTACCAAATCAGTGTTGGAATTCACTACGTTTCCAACCTTGCTGCTGATCACAACGATGTTTCGTTTAGGTTTGAACCTATCTTCCACACGGTTGATCTTGACCCAAGGAAATGGCGGACACGTGATCGATGCCTTCGCCAATGTCGTTGCCGGCAGCAATTACATCGTGGGGATCATTTTGTTCGTAATCATCATGGTGGTTCAGCTAGTCGTCGTGACCAATGGTGCAGGGCGTGTCTCAGAAGTGACTGCTCGCTTCACATTGGATGCGATGCCCGGCAAGCAAATGGCGATCGATTCCGACCTAAATGCCGGTTTGATCACGGAAGCGGATGCCCGCAAACGACGAAAAGATCTGCAGCGAGAAGCTGATTTCTTTGGTTCGATGGATGGTGCCAGCAAGTTTGTCAAAGGGGATGCGATCGCAGGGATCTTGATCACTGTCATCAATTTAGTCGGCGGGGCGATCATTTTCTCCATGGGGGGACAAATGACCGTCATGGAAGCCTTCGCCCAATTCGGGAAACTGGCGATCGGGGATGGCTTGGTCAGCTCGATTCCCTCTTTACTGATTTCGATTGCTTCCGGGGTAATCGTGACTCGTTCCGATAACGATAGTTCCTTTGGTTTGGATATTGCGGCAGATGTGATGCGTAATCCCCAACTGTTTCGGATCGTGGGGGCGATTCTCTTCGTCTTAGCCTTAGTTCCTGGGTTTCCGTTTGTGCCTTTTGTGTTGATTGGTTTAGGCCTTTTCGCAGCCAGCTTTCTGGTTACGCAAAAAGAAGAAAAGCAGCGAGTGGAACAAAAACAATGGGAACAAAAATTGGCACTAGAACGCAAAAAAGAAGCGCAGGAAGAAGATGATTCCGTGGCTTCTTTCCAAGTGGAACCAATCTCAGTGGAAATCGGTTATGGTCTGATCCCTATCGTGGATAGTTCGATCGACAACAGCTTGATGAACCGCATCGTGGCGATCCGTAAACAGAGTGCTAGAGAATTAGGGATCTTAGTCAGTCCCGTTCGTATTCGCGACAATCTCTATTTGGATGCCAACGATTACGTGATCAAGATCCGCGGCAACGAAGTCGGCCGCGGCGATATTTACCCGAATAAAGTCATGGTGATCAGTCCGAATGAAGAGCCGTTTCCTTTTCAAGGAATCGCAACAAAAGAACCAGCCTTTCATCTGGATGCTATGTGGATCGATGAATCCGATAAGGAGATGGCGGATCTGCAAGGGTTTACGATTATCGAGCCGTTGACCGTGATCGCAACACACTTAAAAGAAATCATCTATGCCCATGCACCAGAGCTGTTAGGTCGCCAAGAAGTCAAGAAATTATTGGAGGGCATCAAAGAGCAGTACAATGTCGTGATCGATGAATTGATCCCCGATATTTTACGGCTCGGCGAGGTCCAAAAAGTTTTACAAAATTTATTGGATGAGCAAATTCCCATCAATGACTTAGCAACGATCTTAGAAACTTTAGCCGATTACGGCGTTGTCACGAAAGACGTAGAAGTTTTGACAGAATATGTCCGCCAAGCATTGAAACGGACGATCGCTGCCAAGTATGCCAATGAACGACACGAGCTGCAAGTGGCGGTGATCCAGCCGAAACTAGAAGAAATCATCGCTCAAAGTATCCAAAAAACCGCAACTGGCTCGTACCCGGTCTTAAAACCAGATACCGTGACCAAGCTGTTGGATTCCATCAGTGGGATCCAACATGCGGCGATCGCTCAAAATATCAATTTCGTGATTCTGGCATCGCCTAAGATCCGGTTAGCATTCAAAAAAATGATCGTTTTTAATTTCCCAGATATCGCCGTTCTTTCTCTGAATGAGATTCCCAATGAAATTGCGATCGAAACGGTGGGCAGTATTGACATTTAAGCAGAATTTTCTTAGGAAGGGGCATCGCCGATGTATGAAGTCGATCGAGAAGCGGAGATCATCAAGTATCTGCCGCTAGTGGAACGGGTGGTTCAGCGCCTGTCTATCAAAACCGCCGATTATGAATCAGGCGATCTCTACAATATTGGGGTGATTGGGCTGATGGATGCCTTGCGGAAATTCGATCCCTCAAAAAAAGTTCCTTTTGAAAGCTATGCAGCGATTCGCATCAAAGGGGCAATTATTGATGAAGTACGCAAGCACGCCAAAATCTCCCGTTACAAAATGGCGGCAGTCAATCAGTTTTATCAAGCACGGCAAGAGTTGGAGCAAAGCCTCAAAAGAGAAGCGACCGATACTGAGATCTGCAAACAGCTGGGAATCAACCAAAGTCAACTAGCGGATATTTATGAGAGTTTGCACTACTTAGCCAGCGTCTCTTTGGAAGATACCTTGTTTGCTTACCAAGAAGAAGGCATGACCTTAAAAGATATGGTTCGGGATCCAGCCGAAAATGTCGAAGAGACCTTGGTCGCTGAAGAAAAACGCACCGCCTTGGTGGCGTGCATCAAAAAATTAGGGGAACGGGAACAATTGATTTTAAGTTTGTACTATACCGAAGAACTGACGTTAAAAGAAATCGCTGAAATCTTAGAAGTCTCGATTCCGCGAGTTTCACAAATTCATGGCAAAACGATTGCCAAATTGCGCACATTGATTGAGGAGGAACTGGCATGATTCGAGGATTGGATGTCTTATCACGGAACATTTCATTATTACAAAAGCGACAAGAGACGACGAGCGGCAATATTGCCAATGTCAATACAACAGGGTATCAAGCAAAAACTTTGTTCCAGTCGGCGCTAGATGAAGTGGCATTGCATAATTACCAAAGCGGGCCCAATGCGGATACCCGCCGTGATATCGGTGGATTGTCTTTAGGGACCCAATTGGCAGGCAGTACCATCAGTCAAGACCAAGGTGCTGTCAAACAGACGGGACAAGCCAGCGATTTTGCACTGCTTTCCGAAGGCTACTTTGTCGTTCAAAACAATGCGGGTCAGCGGTTGTATACGAGAAATGGCGACTTTACCGTCAATCAGCAGAATCAATACGTGACACAAGAAGGCTATCTTGTCTTGGGTGCCAATGGACAAGCAGTCAGCGCCTTGGGACCAGCGAACTTTCAGATCCAAACATTCCCCCCAGAAGCATTGACTACAGCTGGTCAAAACTATGTGACTAGCAACGCAGCAGGAACCACGGTGAATGCACCCGTGATCCAGCAAGGTGCCTTAGAACAAGCCAATGTAGCGGTTGCCGATGAAATGGTGGCGATGATCCAGACTTCTCGCGAATTTGAAGCCAATCAGAAAGCCTTGAGTTCAACGAATCAGACATTGCAAAAAGCGGTCAACGAATTAGGAAAGATTTGAGGATGAGTCAATGAATATCAGTGGATTATTAGGAATCAGCCGTTCTGGGTTGAATCATTTGCAGACAAACTTAGACACGACAGCCAACAACATCGCCAACGTCAATACCAATGGCTACCAAGCACAAACGACCTATTTTCAAGCATTGATGGAAAATGCCATCGGTGCAGAAGAAACGCTATTTAATGGCAACGCCGCCCAATATGGTGCGTCAATGGGGGCAAAAGCGACTACGACTACCAGTTTTGCCCAAGGCAATCTGGCGGGCACCGCTCAGCCATTAGATCTCGCGATCCAAGGCAACGGCTTTTTCGGGGTCCGGGACCAAACTGGTCAATTGCTGCTGAGTCGAGCAGGCAATTTTCATTTAAGTGAGAACAAGCAATTAGTCAATAGTGAAGGGTACCCTGTGGCAATGACCACAAACGTACCGACCCCTCAGTGGCCGGATGCGCAGCAAATCGCAATAGATGCCAGCGGTCAGTTGACGACGGAAGAAAATGGTCAGACTCGCGTGTTGGGACAGCTGACCCTTTATCAGCCGACGAATACAGAAAACATCACGCCAGTGGGCAACCAACTGTACCGTGCTGGTGATCAAGCGTTGCTTACTTCGCAAACCAATCCAGCAGCCTTTGGCAGCGTCTTGCAAGGACAGTTAGAACAGTCGACGGTGGATCTAGCGACTTCCATGACAGACTTGTTAACGACCCAGCGTGCGTATGGATTGAATACGAAAGCCATGCAGACAGCCGATGAGATGTGGTCCGTGATCAATCGTTTTACAGATTAGAGGAGAAAGAACATGATTCGCTTAACCAAGGTCAGTAAAAAATTCAGCAATGGCACGTTGGCATTGGCCGATATTTCTGTTGCGATCCCTCAAGGAGAATTTATCTATGTGGTGGGTCCCAGCGGTGCCGGCAAATCAACGTTATTCAAATTGCTCTTGAAAGAAGAAGAACTTTCGGCCGGTTCTATCCAAGTCGGCAATGTCTTGTTGGAACAACTCAAAGACCGTCATCTCTATATGGTTCGACGACAAGTCGGTATCGTCGGACAAGAAGACCTTTTGCTTCCTTATCTGACGGTTGCCAAAAACGTCGATTATGCGCTGCAAGTACTAGGCACTCCCCGCAAGCTGCGTCAGGAAAAAACCGCCAAAGCGCTGCAACTGGTTGGCATGTTTCCTCAAAAGGATCACTATCCTGAGGAGCTTTCCGTGGGACAGCGCAAAAAAGTAGCGATCGCGCGAGCGATCGTCACAGAGCCAGCAGTCTTGATCGCCGATGAGCCCACTGCCAATCTGGATGCCAAATCAGCCGTTGAAGTCATGAAACTGCTCTTGCGGATCAATCAAGTCGGTGCCACGATCCTCTTGGCGACCCACGACAGTACGATGGTCAATACGGTCCGTAATCGGGTAGTCGAGCTGCAAAACGGTCGTTTGGTTCGTGATGAATACCAAGGCGGCTATACGCGCTTTGCTGATCCAAAAGATACATATGTCTGGTGAAGATGCTTAACTTTTCTAGCAAAAGATCCGATTAAAGAACTAGAAGATTGTTTTCATAATCGGATAAAGAAGGAGTGACCCAACGATTATCAAGTGAAGAGCGAATCTTGATAAACAGCACGACTGATCATTTTGCATAGGAAAGGATACTGTTATGAAGAAGAAGGTACAAGCTATCATCAAAAAAATCCGCTTGGCGGCGTTGATTCCGCTAGGATTTACCCTGATCGTATTATTAGGATGCTATTTCTTCGTGATCCGCACCCACGGAGACGGACAAGCAGCAAAAAGTTTCTTTATTTTTTCAGTAATCGTACTGCTGCTAGAAATCGCAGTGTTAGTAGGAATGACCTATCTAGCAAAAAAAGAGACCCATTCAGGCATGGATACGTTGTTGGCAGAACTAGAAGCAGTCGGTTCTGGCGATCTATCCCATATCGATGAGATCGGCAGCAGCGACCAAATCTCCCTTTTTGGGCAAGTTCAAAATCGTTTTCAAGGGGTTTTAAACACCTTCAAAGCGGTGATCGTTGGTATGTACGAAGAAAGCAGCCGAATGGAAAAAATGGTAGGCGGCCTAACGACAACCTCAAAAAATGCCAAAAATTCAATTGAAAATGTGCGTCAGACGATGAATGCCATCGCAGATGCCACTAGTTCACAAGCCTCCGAAGCGGAACAAACCTCCTTTGATATGGACGAGCTAGCCTTAAGTATCGAAGAGATCCACAAAGAGATCGAATTGATGAATGGCTATGTCGGTCAATCCCAAAGCAGCAATGTCCACAATTCAGAAATGATGTTCCATGTATTTGAAAGCTGGGAGATCGAACGGCAAAACCAAGCAGAATTAGTGGAAAGCATGAACGACATGAACGAAGATGTCCAAAGCATCGGTAAGATCGTTCAGCTGATCAATGACATTTCTGATCAGACCAACTTACTGGCATTGAATGCATCCATTGAAGCAGCTCGAGCTGGAGAAGCGGGCCGAGGGTTTGCCATCGTTGCGGAAGAAGTCCGCAGCTTGGCGGAACAAAGCAGTCAATCAACGAAGAGCATTCGTTCGATCATTGAAACGATCCGCAAAAAATCGGAAAAAGTGGTCTCTGCAGTGACGGATTCCTTTGAAAGCGGCGAAAGACAGACCAACAATATTAACAAAGCCATCGAGTCCGCTAATGAGATCTCTGACATTGTCGAAAAATTGGTTTCAAGTATCCAAACAGTTGAATCCCATATTATCGGGATCGTTGAAAAAAAAGACATGGTTCATGTTTCTGTCAGCAATATTTCTGCTGCCGTTTCTGAGACCTCTGCTGGGACGCAAGAAGTAACCGCAAACCTAGAGGACTTCTACTTGGTCATCGAAAATTTTGAACAGAATGTACAAGAAATTGAGACAATCGCTAATATTCTTAAATTCCAAGTGGATAGTTTCAAATTCTAAAAAGGAGCGGTGACGCTAATGGAACAATACGTTGTATTTAAAAGTCATCAACAACTCTTTGCCTTGCGTATCGACTATGTGGTACGGGTCATTGAGGCTGCTCCTTTTACCCAGCTGCCAGAAGTGGCGGATTTCGTGCTGGGGATCCAGCCTTTTGAAGAGGCGATGGTGCCGATCATTGACATCCGCAAAAAGCTGTTTGATGAATTTACACCGGAAACCGGGCAAAATGTGGTCTTGTTGTGTCACTGGCAAGAGCAGGCGATCGGCCTTTACGTGGAAGAGATCGTCGGCATTTTACCGCTCGTTGAAAGTCCTAGCAATGCGGAACTAAATACATCAGGACTCAAGCAAAACTATATCGAAGCCTTTCTGAAAAAAGATGATGAACTTGTACTGGCATTGGAGCTGCCGTTTCTCTTCAGCTATGAACAAGCCGCTGAGATGACGGCGGAGTTAGACGCCTATCAGACAGAGGAATTGGCAGCCGCCAATGACCATGACAATGATGACCGTGAATGAGGAACTGCATGTGGGGATCTCGGAGTATAAGATCGCCCAAGCGCCGACGCGTTTGATCACGGTGGGTTTAGGTTCTTGCATCGGCACGATCATTTACGATGAAGCCAGTCATATCGGCGGCTTGAGTCATATTATGCTGCCAGATAGTCAGCCTTTTTTGCACAAGCGGGAAATCAAGCCCGAGAAGTTTGCGGACTTGGCATTGCCGGCGATGGTCGCCGAGTTGAAACTAAAGATCCGCCGGCCTCGCTTTCAAGCGAAAATCGTTGGCGGCGCCAATATGTTTCAGTTCCAGACCCTTAATGCTGCCAGCAATATTGGTCAGCGTAACATTGAAGCCGTCGAGGAAGTCTTGGCTCGGCTAAACATTCCGATCGTAGCCAAACATGTTGGCGGCAGCGCTGGTCGAACGATGATCGTGGATCTTCAGGATTTCAAGACCATGGTTCGGCAAGTCAAACAAGAAATCGTTTATTTGTAAAAGGAGTACAGGGATATGAAAAAAGTAATGATCGTCGATGATTCGGCATTCATGCGGAAAGTAGTGACAGATTTATTGAATCAGCTGCCTGATATCGAGGTGACCGTCGCTGCCCGCAATGGCAAACAAGCATTGGACTATCTGACCAAAGAAGCGATCGATTTGGTAGTAATGGATGTGGAGATGCCAGTGATGAACGGATTAGAGACCTTGCGGAGGATGAAACAGCAATCAGCCATTCCGGTCATCATGCTTAGCTCATTAACCAACCAAGAAACCACGATTGAGGCGTTAGCGCTTGGCGCACGAGATTTTGTCGAAAAACCAGTCAGTCTATCGATGATCGAAAAAGAATGGATCGCTGAATTTCATCAAAAGATTTTAGCGATGGATCATGAAGCCGGCACAGCTCAAGCACTGGTGCCAACGGCTGCCCAACCCACTAAGCTGACGCAAAACAGCTTGTCGTCTCATCTTGACGCTCTGGTCATTGGCGCTTCAACAGGCGGCCCGCGTGCCTTACTGGGCATTATCCGTCGCTTGCCCGCGCATCTGCGCTGCCCAATTTTGATCGTTCAACATATGCCAGCGGGATTTACGGCTTCCTTTGCGAAGCGATTAGACACAGAGACAACCGTCCGAGTACAAGAAGCAATCGACGGCATGCGGATTGAAAATCAAGTGTATCTTTGCCCGGGGGATTACCACATGACGATCCAACAAGGACATTTGCAACTGGACCAGCGAGAAAAACGGCATGGGACGCGCCCAACCGTCGATTATCTTTTTTCCTCAGCAGCCGATTACTATGGTGCGCAACTAGCGGCGGTCGTTTTAACGGGGATGGGGAAAGACGGCACCGCTGGTTTACGACAGATCCAAACGGCTGGGGGCTATACGATCGTTCAAGACAAAGAAACGTGTACAGTCTTTGGGATGCCGCGGTATGCCATTGAACAAGGAGTCGTAGATGAAGTCCTGCCATTGCAGGGCATTGAAGCAAAAATTGCACAGATGGTCAGGTGAAGAAGATGGAAGAAGAATTTGCCTTATTTAATGCGTGGGTGGATCGCCGATTAGGGATTCCCTTAGCCGCATACAAAGAAAATCAAATGCAGCGCCGCATCCTTACGATCATGGAAAACAGCGGGGCAAAAACGTTGAGGGAATACCAGCAATTGATCGAAGGCGATGACGGGGTGCGGGCGGCTTTTTTAGCCCATATCACCATTAACGTAACGGAATTTTATCGCAACAAAGAACTGTTTGACGCTTTTGAACGCGTCTTGAAAACCATTGTTCTCCCGAAAACCCCGCTGCCCAAAATTTGGAGTGCCGCATGTTCGATTGGGGCAGAACCCTATACGATCGCGATGCTGCTAGAAAAAAACCAAATTACCGCAGCCAATGTTTTGGCTACCGATATCGATACGCAAATTTTGGCAAAAGCCAAGCAAGGACTCTATCGAGACCACGAATTGCGGAATGTCTCAGCGGCAGAACGTACCCGTTTTTTTGATGCAAAAGAAAAGAACCAGTTTCAGATCAAACCAGAAATCAAACGGCGGGTTCATTTTAAGCAACACGATCTTTTGAAAGACCCGTACAATGGGCCTTTTGATGTGATCGTTTGTCGCAATGTGACGATCTATTTCAAAAGTGACGCTCGGGATGCCGTCTATCAAAAATTCAGTGATGCATTGGTCCCAGGGGGCATTTTGTTTACGGGAGCGACAGAAACGATCAATTTCGCGGAACAATTCGGTCTCAAGAAAATCGATTCGTTTATCTATCAAAAAGTATAATTTTGTAAAGGAGGGACCCATTTGGATGACAATAGTGTCTATCGTACCCTTTTCTTTGAAGAAACAGACGATCATTTAGCGCAGTTGAATGATCATGTCTTGCAATTGGAAAACGATCCAAAAGATAGCGCCTTGCTGAATGATATTTTCCGTTCTGCCCATACCCTTAAAGGGATGGCGGCAACGATGGGCTATGACGTCATGACGCAGCTGACCCATAAAATGGAAAATATTTTTGAGTTATTTAAAACTGGGACCTTGCAAGTGACCCAGCAATCGATCTCATTGATTTTCAAATGTCTGGATCGCCTGTCAGAACTTGTGGAGGACTTGCGGGAAGAACGCGACCTGCAGCCAGCTCAAATTGCCGATTTATTGGCCGAACTTGACCAAACGGAACATTCTGGCGGCCTACCAACCGAGACAGAAGCAAGTCAAAAACCTACAGCAGCGGGCGCATTAAACCCACAGTTTCAACAGATCGATCCTTCTGATCTGTATGTGATCGAGCAAGCGGCTGGAGATGGCTATCAAGCGGTCCAAATTGCTGTTCGCTTAGATGCCCAATCCATGTTAAAAGGTGCTCGTGCCTTCTTGATCATGGAAAAGCTTGGCCAAGCAGGGGATGTTCTCTATACAGAACCAGATGCCCAAACACTCGAAGAAGGCACCTTTGAATCAGATTTTTCACTGCTGTATTTGACGCAGCAAACACTGGCTGATGTCGAGCAAAACATCGCCAGCAATAGTGAAATCGAAGCCTTCGTGGTGGCACCGTTTGATCCTTCAGCTGCTGTGTTGGAGGAGGCAGAAGAGCTGCTTCAACCAGCACCGACCCCAGAGTCAGAGACTTCTGCTCTTCAGCAAGCGACAACAGAAACGAAAGAAAAATCGCCGGCGCCCGCGCATCATGCGTCCGCCCAAAACCAATCGATCCGAGTCGACTTGAATCGCTTAGATTCATTCTTGGATCTCGTGTCCGAATTGGTGGTCTATCGCAATCAATTGGAAGATGTCAGTGAGCGGGAAAACATCGAAGCAGTCAAAGACCCCTTAGAGCAAGTTTCACGATTGACCTCTGAGCTGCAAGATTTGGTCTTGCGGATCCGCATGCAGCAAGTCAATGTCGTCTTTAGTCGCTTTCCGCGAATGGTTCGGGACTTATCCAATGAACTGCAAAAGGAAATGGAACTTGTCATTTTTGGGGAAGAAACGGAATTGGATAAAACAGTGGTTTCTGAGTTGAGCGAACCCCTGGTCCATCTGTTGCGTAATTCTGCCGATCACGGCATCGAAGCACCCAACGTTCGGGAAAAACTGGGCAAACCTCGCAAGGGCACGATTCGTTTGGCGGCCTACCAAGAAGGTAATCGCGTGATCATTACATTAGAGGATGATGGCAAAGGCCTTGATCCGCAAGTAATCAAAGCAAGTGCTGAAAAGAAAGGCTTAGCAACGGAAGGTCTTTCCGATGAAGCGTTGCAGCAGCTGATTTTCCATCCTGGTTTTTCAACTGCGCAAGAAGTGACTAACATTTCTGGGCGCGGTGTCGGGATGGATGCCGTGCAATCGAAGATTACCCAACTAGGGGGAACTATCGAGATGAAGAGTCAGCCGAATAAAGGCACGCAGTTTGTGATCAAATTGCCATTGACTCTGTCGATCATTCAAGCGTTGATGGTTCGCGTCGGAGCAGAAACCTTTGCGATCCCATTAAATCTAGTCGAACGCGTGGTGATGATCAAAGAAGAAGAGATCATTCAGACGGTCTCAGATGAGGTCTATCGTTTTCAAGAGGAGTTGATTCCCTTGGTTCGGACCGATCAACTCTTAGCGATCGAAGGCGATCCATCTGAGAAAAAATTCGCCATCATCGTCAACAATGACCAGCAGTTTCACGGCATTTTGGCAGATGAGCTGATCGGCCAGCAAGAAATCGTCATCAAGAAAATCGATCCATTGCTGCAAAAGCTGAATCGCTATCAAGGGGCAACGATTATGGGCAACGGCTCGATCGCACTGATCTTAGACATTCATGCGATCTGTCAGAAAAAAAAGGATGACCGCTTATGAGTTATACAGCGCTGCAGATCGATGGACTAAAAGAACTGATCAATATCGGCGGTGGTCACGCTGCGACTAGTTTATCAAAGCTCGTCCAACAACCGATCGATATGCGGGTACCGGAAGTCGAGATTCTAGCTTATGAGGACCTGTATCAGCAGATCATGGCGGAAGACAAAGAAGTTCATGTGGTGATGAGCCAGATCGAAGGGGCATTTCGAGGGATCTTCTTGTTTGTCTTAACGGATGAATCCGCCGCAAAATTGCGTCAGTTGATGATCCAAGAAAGCGATCCGTCAGAAGAGTTGAAGCAATCAGTCATCAATGAGTTGACCAACATCCTCACCAATTCTTTTTTGATCGCGATCGGGCAACTGTTGGAAACCCAGCTGAGTGCGTCTTTACCAAGCGCCAGCTATGATTTCTTTGGCGCAGCGATCAGCTCCATCTATTTGGCGATGGCCCAGTATGATGAGCAGGTGATGGTGATCCGTAATGAGTTCGTCTACGCCAAAGAAACATTAGAGGCATCGTTATTTTTGATTCCAGAAATCGGTGTACTAGAAAACATATTTGATTCATTAGGAATTTGAAAGGGGCAAATACAATGTCAAAAAAAGTATTGATCGTGGATGATGCGGTATTTATGCGCATGAAATTAAAGGATATTTTAGAAAAAAACGGCTATGAAGTCGTGGGGGAAGCCCAAAATGGCCAAGAGGCTTTTGAAAAATACCAAGCAACGACACCGGACTTAGTGACCATGGATATCACGATGCCGGAAGTGGACGGCTTAGAGGCGTTAAAAATGATCCGCACGTTTGATGCGCAGGCGAAAGTCGTGATGTGCAGTGCCATGGGACAACAAGGAATGGTGATGGATGCAATTCGCGCCGGTGCGGTGGACTTTATCGTGAAGCCCTTTGACACGGACCGCGTAATCACTGCCATTGATAAAGCCTTTGCCTAATGCCTAGGAGGATAGCGACATGCAGATGATTCTTTTCAAAATGGCTCAGCAGTACTATTTGATCTCGGCGGACTCGGTGGACGAGGTCATTGATGCCCCTTCCTTTACGAAGGTGCCCTTAGCACCTGAGTGGGTAGAAGGGTTGATCAACCTGCGGGGGTCTGTCGTAACGGTGATTCGTTTGGCAAAACTGATTCCGATTATGGAACCAGCCTACGAAAAAAACATATTGATCATGAAGAAGCAAGAGGAGACCAAAGGGGTCCTCGTAGAAGAAGTAATTGAAGTTCTTGATATCACCGAAGACGATATCCAACTGGGCAATCAAGAGACAGAACATGCCGTTGGGGTCGTGACGATCGGTGAAAAAGTAGCCAGTGTGATTCAAATCGATCACATGATTTTTTAAAAAAATGGGGGATTAGTGTGGATCAGGTATTGACGCAGCAAGAGATTGATTTATTGTTGAATGCGATGAGCAGCGGAGAGATCGATCAAGAAATTATTGAGATAGAAGACAAACAAGCCAAAGTGAAAGCCTACGATTTTCGCCGACCAACAAAGCTGTCGAAAGAATACGTCAATACCCTGCACATGATCTTCGAGGATTTCTCGAAGATGAGCAGCAGCATGCTTTCTACCCAACTGCGGACCAATGTTTCTTTGCAGTTGGCAGCTATCGAACAAGTCAGTTATGACGAATTTATCCATTCGATACCAAAATTTACTTTGTTGGGGCTCTTTCATTCGCAGCCTTTGAGCGGGATCCAGATGATCGAGATGAACCCACAACTGTGCATGATGTTGGTAGAATTGTTGTGCGGCGGTTTAGATGTTTATCAAAACAAGCCGATCGAAATGGATTTTAGCGAGAAAAAAAGTTTTACTGATATTGAAACAGCAATCTTGGAAGAAGTGGTGGCACAATTTGTCCGGGTCTACCAAAATGTTTGGAAGGACATCGTTGCCTTGGATTCGGTTTTGGATGGAATCGATACGAATCCGCAATTGATGCAAAACATGTCGCCCAACGAACCCGTCGTGTTAGTGACCTTTACTATCAAAATTTTTGAAGTGAAACATTTCATCAATCTATGTATCCCGTACGTCTTCTTTGAAGGGATCATTGATAAATTAAGTTTCCGCAATTGGTTTGATAGCAATCAGCCAGTCAACCAAGACGATAGCCGCGAGTTGCAAAAAAGTTTGAATGGCGTCGGATTGAATTTAGAAGTTCTGCTGGGCCATGCTCAAATGAGTCTTTCTGAGTTTCTCCACTTAGAAGAAGGCGATGTCATCAAACTAGACAAAAAAATTACTGAACCATTGGAGACTTTCATCGATGGAAAACCTTACTTCCGAGCAAAACCTGGGAAGCAAGAGGACCGTTTAGCCATTGAATTATTAGACAAGTTAGAAGAGGAGCAAGAACTATGAGTGAACGTTTATCCCAAGCAGAAATCGATGCATTGTTGAATCAAAGTGCCCCAACCCAGCCGCAAGGATTAGAAGAGCAAGTCAAAGTCGACATTATCGGCGAAGTTGGCAATATCTCCATGTCGCAAGCGGCGACGACGTTGTCTTCCATTCTTGATCGTCGGGTCAGCATCACGACTCCCCGGGTGTCTAAAATCAAATTTGGTGAGATCTTAAACGACCTCGTTGCACCAAAAGTAGCGACGACAGTTGAATTTAAAGAAGGCCTTTTAGGCAGTAATTTGATGCTGTTAGAAGTCAAAGATGCCATCGTGATCGCCGATTTGATGATGGGTGGAACTGGTGAAACCAGCAACACTCAATTTACGGAATTAGAGCTAAGTGCTGTGGCAGAAGCTATGAACCAAATGATTGGGACTGCCTCGACTTCGATGGCAACGATGATCAGCCGCAAAGTGGATATCTTGCCGCCGATCGTCAAACTATGGGAGACACCAGAAAACATTGAGTATAGCGGGATCGAGGCAGAGGAAGAGATTTATTGTATCTCATTTTCTTTGCGCGTCGAAGGTCTGATCGAAAGCAAAATCATGCAGATCTTTACGGATCCTGTGGTCAACGATATCGCCAGTGCGATGCTGTCCGATGAAGCGACTGTCGTTACTCGGGAAACACCAACACCGCAGCCAACGGCACCCGTTGCTGCACCTACGCCAGAACCAGCGGCTGCATCAAAGCCCGTGGAAGTCAGCAAACCTGCGTTTCAAACATTGGCCTCCAGCGGAGTGAGCGATGGGGATAATTTGGACTTGATCCTTGATGTGCCATTGGATCTAAGTGTCGTGTTAGGCCGCAGCAAAAAAACCATTAAGGACATTTTATCTTTCAATACGGGGTCCGTCATCGAGCTGGAAAAACTGACGGATGAACCGCTAGAGATTTTGTTGAACGGCAAACTGATCGCCACTGGGGAAGTCGTGGTCATCAATGAAAACTTCGGCGTACGGATCACCAACATTCTTTCGCAAAAACAACGCATCCACAATTTGCATTAATTTGAAGAAATCGCAAAAAGTTAAACATATGGGTTTAACTTTTTTGTGATTTGACCGATAGTAGAGGGTAGAAGAATGAGAACGGAGGAGAACCTATGAAAATCGAAAGAGGTTACGCAGAATACAGCGACAAGGCCATCAAACGCGATGCGGTCAAACAAGAAAAGCCAACTGCTGCTCAGACAGAAAAAACCGTCGATGTTCAATTGTCCGAAACAGCTCAAGCCATTCAAAAGAGTGCCAATCAAACAGCCAGTCGCAGTGAGCGAGTGGCAGAATTGAAACGAGCGATCAAAGAAGGCACCTACCAAGTATCTGCCGAAACGATCGCCGATAAAATGCTGCAACAAGATGAAAAGCAGGTCGACTAGATGACAGAACGGGAATTTGAGCGTCAGCTTCAGCAGTTCTTGCGGTTGCTGCAAAAAGAAAAGACCTGCTTGATCAAAAATCAAGCAGAAAAATTACCAGAACTCGTCGAGAAAAAAACCGCCTTCGTACCCGTTTTTTCCACGTATGAAGGAACTCTTTCAGTGACGATCAAAGAACTCATCCGCCAGATCCAAGTGCAGCAAGCCGAGAATCTCCTGCTGACGGAACAAGCCATTAGTTTCCAAACCGTTTTGATGGATGCAGTCAAAGAAAATATCAAGACACCGGCAAATACGTATTCGAAATACCAAGAAAAACAAGCTGTCTCAACAGCGATCATCGATCAAAAAATGTAAGGAGTACTTCTATGACAGGACTATTTGGTTCATTAGGCACCGCAACCCGGGGCATGACCGCCAATCAAGCAGCGTTGCAAACCAGCAGCCACAACATTGCAAATACCAATACAGACGGCTACTCAAGACAACGAGTCAACTTGCAAGCCGAAGCGTCTTATCATTTAGCGGGTGTCGGCAGCATCGGTATGGGTGTGAAAGTCGGCAGTGTCGAACGGATCGTCGATGATTTTGTCATTGGACAAGTACGCAATGCCAATTCTACCTATACATATTATGAACAAAAAGCAGACATATTAGGACAGCTGGAAAGTTTAATGAATGAGCCTTCTGACAATGGACTGTCCAAACAGCTGGCAACGATGTTTGATTCTTGGACCGCATTAGCCAACAATCCTGAACTGGATACGTCTAAGACCCTCGTGCTGGAAAACAGCAGTACGTTTGCCGATACCATCAACCAAATGGGCAAACAAATGACGCAGCTGCAAAGCGATACGCTGGATACCATCGAAAAATCCGCGCTGGACTTCAATGAGAAGGTCAAACAGCTGCAATCCTTGAATGAACAGATCTATGGGTTGACGACGAGTGGTGAAACACCCAATGATCTCTTAGATCGTCGAGACAGTCTGTTGAAAGATCTCTCGGGTCTAGCAGGGATCGAAACCAAGACCGATCAGTATGGCCGTGGGTTTGTATCCATGAGCGGACAGACGATCTTAAGTGCGGAGGAACGCAATACCCTTAGTGTGGTGGTGGGACAAAGCGACACAGGCGCCTTGGTTTCCAAAGACGGCAACGCCTTGAATCCTGCCGAAACCATTACAGGGTCTTATCCAGCTGGAACCGTCTTGTTGACGAAAACCACCGACAATGGCGAAACCGCCTATACAGAATTGCCGATCAAAGAAGGCGCGATCGGCGGCCTGCAAGCATCATCTGGTGAGATCGGCAGCCGCTTGACGGAATTGAACAACTTTACGACGACGATCGCGCAAGCCATGAACATGGTCTTTACCGGCGGCGCTTCTCGTACAAGCGGACTATTTGAGATCGGCCAAGATGATACCGGCACAGCGACGACGATTCGGGTCAGCCAAGCACTGTTAGATAACCCAAGTCTGGTGACCGGCGGAACGAGCAATGCAGCAGGAGATGGTTCAAGAGCCGCTGCAATGGCGAAACTCAGCAGTGCCAAATTGGATTTCCCATTGTCAGAAAAGACGATCGCTTCTTTTGATCCTGAGACATTGACGTTTGCTAATGCAGCATCCGGAATGAGTGTCAGCAGCTATTTTAACAGTATCGTTACCAAAAACGGGATCTCAAAACAGCAAGCCGACAATACGGTCAGTGCCCAATTGTCGCTGCTGAATCAACTAGAATACAAAAATCAATCGGTGTCTGGGGTTTCATTAAATGAAGAAATGTCAGATGTGATTCGTTTCCAACAAGGATTTCAGGCCAATGCCCGCATATTATCGGTCGTTTCTGAAATGTTAGACACATTGATCAATCGAACAGGAGTGTAGACCATGCGTATTTCCAATTCAATCACCTACAATGATTTTTTACGAAATCTAGGAACCAACGCCTCCAAAGTCCAATCCACGTTGAATCAGCTATCGAGCTTGAAAGAAGTCAGCAAGTCCTCGGATAATCCACTGCTGGTTTCAAAAATCATGGATCTTAATGTGTCGTTAAATCAAAACAAAACTTACAACAATACGATCAAAGACAGTATTTCTTGGACAAAAGCCCAAGATTCTGCTTTAGAAAGCGTCAGTACTTCGATGCTGCGGATTCGCTCGTTGGTTCAATCTTCTGCCAATGCGACAGCTGGCAGTGAGGAATTAGGGGCAAATCGTTCAGAGATCGAGCAAGAGATCGAAGGCATCGTTGAATCATTAAACACCAACTTTGATGGCCGCTATCTATTTAGCGGAACGAATACGACGACGGCGCCTTTTGAGATCGTCAAAGAAAATGACGCCATCGTCGGTATCAAATACAATGGCACGAACGAAGACTTGCCGCGAGAAATCGCAAATGGGGTCTCGGTGGATCTGTTAGCCAGCGGTGATCGTCTGATGAACGAGACGGGCACAGCTGCGGATCCCCAAAATTTAAGCACCTATTTCAATGATTTGTTGTCTGCGTTGCGCAGTGATGATAAAGATGCCTTAGGGGGCGAGCTTTTAACCGCTCATGACCAGCATGCCACTAATGTGGTGAATGTACGGGCGCAGATCGGCACCCTCTACAATCGCTTGGAGGCGGCAGCTGATCGAAATGAGACGGAAAAGCTGAACTTGACCGAAACACTGTCCAACAAACAAGACGTCGATATTGCGGAAAAGTATATGGAATATCAAAATCAAATGACTGCCTACCGTTCAACATTAGCGATGGGAACAAAGATCATGCAGATGTCCATTCTAGATTATTTAAATTAACCCAAAAACTTTTGTTCTTTGCTGAGAGCAAAAGTTTTTTATTTTTTTTAGAAAAAAGGCTTAACCCTGAACGGTTTCTTCCGATAAATAGTAGCAGAGGGAAACCTTAGCGAATAAAAATTAGGAGGAACTACACATGAGAATCAATACAAACGTTTCAGCATTGAATACTTACTCACGCCTAACGGCAGCAAATGCTTCTAAAAGCAATTCTTTGTCTAAATTATCTTCAGGCTTACGCATCAACAAAGCTGGGGACGATGCAGCTGGCTTAGCAATTTCTGAAAAAATGAAAGGCCAAATCGGCGGTTTGTCACAAGCAAAAAGCAACGCACAAGATGGTATCTCATTGATCCAAACAGCAGAAGGTGCATTAAATGAAACCCACAGCATCTTAGGGCGTATGCGTGATCTTGCGGTACAAAGTTCAAACGGTACGTTAAGTGATGACGACCGCAGTGCGATCAACAAAGAATACACCGCATTGTCTGATGAAATCGACCGTATCAGGGATACCACTGAATTCAATACAAAAAGCTTGTTAACTGGTGAAGGCGATGATGCGAAATCATTCACTTTCCAAATCGGTGCCAACGCAAACCAAACAATGAGCGTTTCGATCAATAACATGAGCTCATCTGTCTTGAAAGTAAAAGGCTTAGATTTAACACAAGCATTTGACACAAGCGATGTCAAAGCTGTTGCTGCAGCAAAAGATAAAGCAGTAGCGGCTGCCTTCAAAGCAGATACAACAACAAAATATGCAGCGGACGGCAAAGTTGATGCGGCAGCTGGTAAAACAGTTGCCGATTTACAAACAGCCATCGATACAGCAGCGGATGATGCAGCAAAAGCAACAGCTCAAAAAACATACGATGATGCTTTAGCAACATTTACCGCTTCTGATGAAGGCAAAGCAGCAGCGGCAACTGTCAGCGTTGAAAACAACCCAATCACAAAAATCGATGAAGCGATCAAAGCAGTTTCTGCACAACGTGCGGATCTTGGTGCGGCGCAAAACCGTCTAGAACACACAATCAACAACTTAGGTACAACGCAAGAAAACCTATCTGAAGCAAACTCACGTATCCGTGACGTTGATATGGCGCAAGAAATGATGAGCTTTACGAAGAGCAACATCCTTTCTCAAGCAGCAACTTCAATGTTGGCACAAGCAAACTCAATGCCTAACAGCGTATTGAGCTTGTTACAAGGATAATTTTTGATCAAGTGAACCACTGACACAAGGACTGCCTAGGGGAAGCGCAGTTCTTGTGTTTTACATAGCAGCACAAAAACGCTTAGAAATGAGGAAGCTCTGATGGATATTCAGCCAATGTCAGGAATACACCCGATCGAAGCCGTTGCGTCGGTCGCTAAAGCACGTCCGATCGAATCCCTAGATCAAGAGACCGCCAACCTTCAGCCGCAACACCAAGAGGGGAAACTGGCGGAGAAAAAGGAACAGACAGTGGCCACTGAACCGCCGATCCACTATTTTTCAGTAGCCGATCAGCACAAGATCGCAGCCTCCGTGGAGGAAGTGAATCAGCGACTACTTGGCAAAGATATGAAATTGGCTTATGAAGTACATGAGCGCACGGGGCGTACGATGGTGCGTTTAGTGGATATGCAGACCAACGAAGTGATCAAAGAGATCCCGCCCGCCAACATGCTAGATGTGATTGGGAAAATATGGGATGACATGGGCATCGCGGTCGATCGAAAGGGATGAAAACATGGCAAGTGTAACCAGCAGTTCAGGAATCAGTACAACGCTAGGGAGTTATTCTGGCGTGACTTCAGAAGATATTGAAAAATTATTGGCGGCAGATGCGATCAACAAGACCCGCGCTGAGAATAAAATCACGTCGCTAAAAGCACAAAAAACGGCGTGGAGTGATATCAGCACTCGCTTGACTAACTTTTTGTCAAAAGTCGATGCATTACAAAAAGATGATGCTTATCAAACGAAAAAAGCGACGACCACCAATAGCAGCATCGCTTCAATTGCAGGAACAACGGAAGCTCCAGAAGGCACCTATGATCTAAAAGTCAACCAACTAGCAACAGCCACGAAGGTGACGGGGAGTCAAGTAGCTCAAAGCAGCAAAACGGCCCTAAATGTCAGTGGTCAGCTGTCATTGACCAGTTCGGAAGTCGATGAAGATGGCAAACCGATCACCGCTTCGATCGAGATCACGGCCGAAGACAGCTTAAAAGATGTGGCAGCCAAGATCAATAGCCAAAGCAAGACGACCTTCGTCGCGGCGAGCATTGTGGATAACCGTTTGATTTTAACAAATACCAAAATGGGCGACAAAAATTTCTTGATCGACGGCAATGCCGCCGAAGGGTTAGGGATCGGTTCAACTGCGACAACGACGCAAGGCCAACCGGCTATTTTTGAGCTAGACGGCATGAAGATCACTCGCGACAGCAACAGTGTGACGGATGTTATCGATGGTGTCACGCTGACGTTAGCGAAAAAAAGCGAGGAGCATGTGACGCTTTCTTTAGCCAATGATACCTCGAAAGTCGTTGATGCAGTGCAAGGATTAGTGGATCAATACAATAGCTTGATGAGTTTTATCGGCGACAATTTGACCGTGGGAGATCCTAGTAGTGAAAACAACAAGACGGGGACCTTGGTGGGAGACAGTGCGTTGACCCGTCTACAGACTCAATTGCGAAATTTGATCACCATTCCAGCCGTCAGCGGCTCAAAGCTGACCGCCAATAAGCTAGGCATCTCCACCGTCGATAATGATGGTACATTGGGATTGGATACGACAAAGTTAAAAGAAGCCTTAGCGGAAGATCCCGCTGCTGTGAAGTCCTTCTTTTATGCAAGTACGAAAATCAAAGAAGCCGATGGAACTGCGAGTACGAAAGAGACCGGCTATACACTAGCGCTAAAAGAATTAGCCAACAGCTATGTCGTCAATACTTCAGCCAATAAAGGGATCATTGCCACCAAATCTGCGACCTATGACAGTACCATCAAGGATTTAAACAAGCAGATCACACGGTTTGATGATATTTTAGCAATGAAAAAAGAGCGTTACATCACAATGTTTACCAAGTTAGACTCCGTGATGATGGAGGCTGAAAATCAGCTGAGCTACCTAAGCAATCAGTTTGCCAATACGTCAAACTAGGCTGGATAGCCGATTAAAGCAGTCATTTTTTCATTCGCATAAGAAACCCTCGTCAACATGAAAGGAAACAACCGATGGAGCCACACGTATCATTAGATGAACGTTTGAATCAGATCTTAACTGGTTTTGCCCAATGGCGCGGCGACAGCGAAGAAGCCAGTCGTTTGATGGCAGCCAATGCAGCGGTCATAGCAGCCATGCAAGCAGAAGCACAGAGCCATAGTCCACAAACCAGTGTATTGGCGCAACAAGTGATCCAAGCGTACCAAGCGTTCTTAGACCAGGTCAAAGCCCAGCAGCAAGAGATCAAACAAGAATTGGGGCGTTTGAACCGCAAAAACAATCTTGTCAAAACGTATTTGCAGCAAGAAGATAGTGCCGCCTTCGTCGAATTTGATTTATAGTGAGGATAAAAAGATGAATTATCAGAAAATGCAAAACAACTATCTGCAGAACCAAGTAATGAGTGCCTCCCCCAACAAACTGATTGAAATGCTGTTGCAAGCAGCGATCAAAAATATCAAATTAGCAGTGATCGCATTGGAAAAAGAAGAGTTGAGCCAAGCCCATCAGCAATTTGTCAAGGCGCAGAATATTTTATTGGAATTACGGGTCTCTTTAGACCGTGAGCAAGGCGGCGCTATTGCTGAAGATCTCGATCAGCTTTATGGCTATATGTACGATCAGCTGGTCAGTGCCAATGTCCAAAAAGAGGCAGCCCCTGCAGAAACGGTCGTCCCGCTTTTAAGCGAACTACTGGAAAGCTGGCAAACGATCACCCAATAAATTTGAGAAAAAGCACAGAAACGACCACCTAAAACCTA
>OMJG01000348.1_pt1 | contig 35443 bp, 30 predicted proteins | sample 1646431 | NCBI WGS metagenome assembly OMJG01 (sample SAMN03771674, study PRJEB25209) | food metagenome | isolation source: Cotija cheese | place: Mexico:Jalisco,Michoacan | collected 2011-12-12
GCGTTTGTGCTCGCTGTTTTTGGACTTGGCAGCACTCAGGATAGATTCCGAAATCTTTTACCGGCGCCGGACCCTTTCAGGTCAGTGAGGTGTGTTTTCCCCGCTGTCAAGCCAGCATTGAGTCTAGCTCAGTGTCAATATCGTCGAAGCGTTGTACTCGTGGGTTTTTCAGGACTGTTCCGCGCGTGACAACGAGTTCCGGATGCACGAAGCTTCTCCAATCGAGTAATGGGTTCTCTGCGAGTAGGAGCATGTCTGCAGAGAAACCTTTGCCGATCTGCCCGGTGACGCCATCGAGCCCCAGGATTCTCGCGTTCTCCCGAGTGGCGGCATGGATGGCTTCGATGGGGGTCAATCCACCGAAGCGATGTAAGAGCGCCAATTCTCGCCAGGAATTGTATTGGGTCACCAAGGTCATGCCCGTATCGGTGCCCATGCCGATGGCAATGCCGTGTGCTTTCGCATCATGGATGCCCTGGATCATCTCGTCTACTGCTATATGGGCATTCGCAACCACGATGTCGCTGACCCCGGTAATGTCCTGGTCGAGCTTCACCAGCGGCAGCGCTGCGGACAGCGTGGGAATCAGGGCTGACCAGCCCCGCAGCGACAAAGGATTGTCGTGAAAGAGGTCAACGATCTCATCATTCATCGCACAACCGTGTTCAATGGTATCCACGCCTGCACGCAATGCCATGGTTACGCCTCGTGCGCTCTGTGCATGCGCCGCAACCAGCAGACCGGCTTGGTGGGCTTCCACGCATACGGCGGCCATCTCTTCTTCGCTCATTTGAGGACGTCCCGCATCGCCGATTTTTCTGGCATCGGTGACGCCACCTGTCGCGGCGATTTTTATTGCGCTGACGCCATTCATGATATTGATACGCGTGTTCTTCTTCGCCTGCCAGGGTGAATCGCCAATCATGGCTATCTGCGGGCTGCCATGACCTCCGGTAACAGCCAGGAGCGGTCCGGATGCTAGCATCCGTGCACCAAGCTCCTTGCCGCTGTCGAATCTGCGTTGCAAGGCAACGGCCTCATATCCCACGTCTCCGACTGTGCGGAACGTCGTCACGCCAGACAGCAGCAAAGTTCTGGCGTTGACCTGCGCACGTCGTCTTGACAGCACAGTTCCGATGGGGCTGTGGAGCACTGAGCTGACGGCGTGTTGGAAGGTCGCACCTGTCAGAAGCTCGGGCAGCGGCTTTCCATCTGAGAAAAGATGCACATGAGCGTTGATCAGCCCGGGAAGTAGATATTTGCCTCTGCCATCGACCCGGTGGCAACCCTCCGGGATTGTCGTCGTGTCTCGAGGTCCGACAGCGGTGATGGTACCCTTACCGTCCACGACGACGTTGTACCCTCGCAGCAGACCGTCTCCGGCGCGCTCGTTGACGATATTGACATTACCGATGGCGAAAGAAGCATTCATCGTATTCGTCCCCTTGCTTGGTCATGTAGCTCAGGGGCGTCCGGATTGGGTTGCAAACCATTCATACGGCACCTAGGAGCCAGGCGTGGACATCCGCCACATATCAGCATCATAGCGCTCGGTTATGGCGATTAAGGTGTAGTGGCCCCGGTATCCGAACCGGATTACTGTCGTGGACACGACAGCGGCTCACGCACACGATGCCCGCAGCATGCGTGAGCTCGGCTGAGGTGCTCAGCCCCGTACGACCTTATCCCTGCCGTCTTCCCACGCATACGCGTCATCGAAGAACCCTAGTTCATAATGCACGGCATTGGCGAAGCAGTCGGCGACGTCGTCATTCTCGGGGTCGGCAACCCTGTTGAATTCTTCGATGAGGAAATCCACCCATTCGGTGAAGTCCTCGCCGCGATGCACCTCTACCCATCCCACGTTCTGAGCTTTTTCGGGCATGCTTGTCCCGTGGGCGGTACGTTCTTCGGCCCAGTCCAGATACATGGATTCCGCCACGACCAGAACGGCCAGGGCCTGGGCGTATGAGTGCGCATCCACGGTCTGTCGGTACAGCTTTCTGAAACCTGTGGAGGCAGGCGTCAGCTCGGGGGAGAGCAGCTCCTCCTCGCTGACGTTGAACTGGCTGAATCGTTCATGAAAATAGGAATTCTCATCGTTCGCGATGAATCCCAGTTGCTGTCCTAGCCTGACCTTCGCGGACATGGTGTCGGCAGTGGCTATGGCCTCTCCCATCAGCGAATAGAAATCGTATGAAAACTGCCAGTCCTGAATCAGATAGCCACGGAGCGTCTTGTCGTCGAGACGGTCATTCACCAGTTCGTTCACAAAACGATGGTTGACGGCCCGCCCCCAATCCTTTGCATAACGGGTTTTCAATGTGTCGTAGGCAGTGGCGTTCATCGTGCGACCCTCCAAGACAGATGCTGAGTATGGTCGGCCGCATGCAGTCCAAGGCATGTCTGGCCGCTCCATGAGGGTTTAGCAGGAATTTGTGGTGATGTTCTCAGAGTCATAGAAATGACATCCCTTCGTCAGTATTAGCTGTATCAGGTTCGACGGGTTTTTCTCAGCCTGGTAGGGCACCCCGTGTCGGGAGAAACACTACATCGCGGCAAGGATGAACGTCGCGGACATGGGCATGTCGCTTCATACAGTGGGTACAGCGGTTATGGGGGCCTGCAGGAGGGAAGCATCACCGCTTTCCACTGATTGCAGGGCCTTGCGCGCGGCGTGCACAAGGCAATCTACACTGTGTCGAGGCAGATGAACGGTGAAGTGGCACGAAACGCTGTCAATCGTTTGACGTAAAACGATTGACGTGTTATTTTGAATTCAGCATTCCAGCAGAGCAGCAACGGATACGCATTACTGCGGTTCGTACGGAATGCACAGCAACTTCTGGTTTCGTCGAAGACGAGGCAGTTGGGGAAGAACAGAATGAAAGGAAGAAATCATGGCACGACGAGGTGCTAAACAGCGCTTGTTCTCATTGGCAGCAGCGGCGCTTGCATCAACGATGGTTCTTGCCGGATGCGGAGGTTCCGGAAGCGACGAGGCCACCGTTGACGCCAATGGAAAGCCGATTGTAAAAATTCTGATTACACGCTATTCCACGGATGTGGCGATGAAATCGATGAAGTGGACGAAGGATATCGAAAGCGCCTGCGACTGCACCATCAAGTGGGACGATGTCGCTGATTCCTCATGGAGTCAGCAGAAGTCTGCGGTTCTGGCTTCCGGAGATGTGCCCGATGTCTCTATCTTCACCTTCGATCCCACGGACGGCGAGCAGTATCCCTACTTCGAGGATTTGTCGAAGCATATGGACCAGATGCCGAATGTGAAGAAATTCTTCGACACCCAGACCAGCGCCAAGAAGATGGTTGCGGACAAGGAAGGGCACGTCTACGTCCTGCCCTCGGACAGGGGCGAGAACTACCGTGTGTCCTCGAACCATATGTTCATCAACAAGACATGGCTCGACAAGCTCGGTCTGCAGATGCCGACCACCTGGGATGAATTGACCAAGGTGCTTACCGCATTCAAGACGCAGGACCCGAACGGCAACGGCAAGGCCGACGAGGTACCCTTCAACATGCGACGTATCGACACCACCGGATTCTCCCTGTGGAACCCCTTCGTGCTGTTGAATTCGATGGGCATCACCACCAGCTTTGCAGGCACCTCACCGTCATTCCAAGGCATTTACGTCAAGGACGGCAAAGTAGGCAACTTCCTGGAAAGCGATGCTTACAAGAGTGTGGTCAAGTATCTGCACTCCCTGATGGAGCAGGGTCTGATTCCTGCCGACGCCTTGACTCGAGAGGATTCCGCCATCACCGCCGATACGGTGAGCGACGGGCAGACCGCCAAGAGCGGCATGATCGTCGGCTGGGCGACCACGGACTTCGAGAAGCTGCAGGACCAGTACGTCGCACTGCCTTCACTCAAGGCCACGGCCTCGACTCCAGACTCGGACGTTACCTGGGACGCATCCCAGGACCTGACGGAACTCTCCAACCACGCCATCGCCGTATCCAAGGACGCTCCGAACAAGGAAGCCATCTACAAGGTCGTCAATGCGCTCTACGGCGAGAAGGTCTCGGTCCAGCAGTACTACGGCGACATCCCCGAGGACGTCACGAGTTCCGACAACAGCACCTACACGGTAAACGACCGCTGCTTCGACTCGAGCACGAAGGACCCGTGCAAGGCCACCGCGGATCGTTTCGCAGGCTGGATTCCGGATAATGCGACCATCAAGAACGACAAGGCCAGCGAAGCCCTGCGAGAGGCCGACTCCGCCTACACCAAGGCCTTCGCGAACGTGGATGAGACCAAGGATGTGATGCCGATCTACGTGCGTCCGGATGTGGACGACCAGACCACCATCACCAACAACAACACCGCGGTCCTGAACTACGCGTTGACCAAAACGGCAACCTGGATTCAGAAGGGTGGCGTGGACGCCGATTGGGACGCCTATGTCAAGAAGCTCGACAGCGTGGGTCTGACACAGAACGTCAAACTGTGGCAGAAGTACTACGACGAGTACACCAAGAACTGATCACAGGCTAGCTAACGCAATCGGAAGGGAAGCGCAATGACCCAGAGCGCAACAGTCGCAAGCGTAGCGGCCGGGCAGACACAGGTAACCCCTGGTATGCAGGATTCTACGCAAATGGTTCCAGTCGCAGCGGCAGCGACAACAGGCAAGACGCGCAAACGTCGTGAAAAGCACCCGGCCATGCCGAAGAACGGTTCATTCGTCTCACGGCTACGGGAACATTTCAGGCGCTACTGGCAATTATGGCTGATGGTGACACCGGCCATGTGCTTCATCGGGCTGTTCGCCTACGTCCCTATGTACGGTGTTCAGCTCGCCTTCCGAGATTTCATTCCCAGCAAGGGCCTCACCGGAGGCCCTTGGGTCGGACTCAAGTATTTCAAGCAGTTCCTGGAATCTCCGATGTTCGGCAATATCATGAAGAACACCATCTCCATAAGTCTGTGGACCATGGTGATGGGCTTCATCGCCCCGATTATCCTCGCCCTGCTGATCAACCAGATCGGCAGCACCAAGGTCAAGGGATTCGTGCAGACGATCACATACATGCCGCACTTCATCTCGACCGTGGTCATCGTGGCCATGATCAACATCTTCCTCACTCCGGGCACCGGCCTTCTGGGCCGTTTCCTCGGTGACACCAGCCTTCTGGGCAATCCAAACATGTTTACGCCGATCTACTGGATCACCGAGGTCTGGCAGCATGTCGGCTGGAACTCGATTATCTATCTCGCCGCGCTGTCAAGCGTCGACACGGCACTGTACGAAGCCGCGAAGGTAGATGGAGCACGCCGCTTCCAACTCATTCGCTACGTGGACTTCCCGACCATTCTGCCGACCTGCGGAATTCTGCTCATCCTCAACATGGGCAGCGTGCTCAATGTCGGTTTCGAGAAGGTGTTCCTGATGCAGAACGCATTGAACCTCTCATCGTCCGAGGTCATATCGACCTACACCTACAAGATAGGTATCGTGTCGAATCAGTTCTCGTATTCGACGGCAATAGGCCTGTTCAACACCTTAATCAACTTCGTGTTCCTCGTCATCGCCAATGCGATCTCGAAGAGAGTTTCCGAAACAAGTATCTTCTGAGGGGAATCACCATGACATCAGTAAGTTTGCAAGGCAATTCCGAACATCCGGAAAGCTCGAAAATCAGTGGAAGCGGCATTCCCTGGAACAAGAAAACCAAGCAGTCCAAAACCATCAGCGACCATATCGCCGATGCCGTCGTCGCCATTCTGGTGGTCGCGATTATCGCCGTGGTGCTGTATCCACTGTGGTTCATCGTGATAGCCTCCTTCTCCGACCCGACCAAGGTGGCGGTAGGGCAGGTGCTGACACTGCCGAAAGGCACGAACTTTACCGGATACACCAAGATATTCGCTGATTCCAGAATCTGGAACGGCTATAAGAACACCTTGATCTACGCCTTTGCAGGAACGGCGCTGAACATGGTGGTCACACTGCCGGCGGCCTTCGCTCTTTCTCGTTCGGAGTTCAAGCCTCGACGCATCATCATGTTCCTGTTCACCTTCACGATGTTCTTCGGCGGCGGTCTTATCCCCAGCTACCTGCTGTACAAGCAGATAGGCATCCTGAACTCGATGTGGGTGTTCATCCTCCCGGGTGCGGTGAGCGTGTACAACCTCATCATCGCCAGGTCCTTCTTCGAGACCTCCATTCCCGAGGAACTCCATGACGCCGCGCAGATAGACGGCATGTCCTATATCGGGTATTTCGTCAGAATAGTGCTGCCCTTGTCAAGCGCGATCATCGCGGTAATCGCCCTGTACTATTTCGTCGGTCACTGGAATGATTACTTCACCGGCCTGATCTACATCCGCGACGCCAGCAAGCAGCCCTTGCAGAACGTGCTGCAATCGATTCTGCTGGCCAACCAGACCAACTCGAACAGTGCGGGCATGACGGCCGTGGCGGCGCAACGATTCGCTGAACAGATCAAGTACGGCGTGATTATCGTCTCCACCCTCCCGTTGCTGGTCATGTACCCGTTCCTGCAGAAGTATTTCAACAAGGGTGTGATGATCGGCGCCATCAAGGGCTGATTCGAAACGCACGGTCCCGCCGGATGAACCATCCGCAACAATCCGGCGGGACCATACGGCCGCAAGGCCATACGACGGCAATACGTGATGTTATGAAGAATTAGAGGTGTTCTCATGCTTTCCAGGTTCGCAATGAGCTATGAGCGTCTGTGCAGAACGGTGGTGATGATTTTCGTCGTGAATGCGGCAATGGTATTCCACACCCTGCTCGGTGCGGTGCTCGTAGGGTTTTTCCCTTCGATAGCCGCAGCGCACACCTGTTACAGGTCGTGGTTGCTTGACGAGGACAGGTCCTGGACGGTCAAACACACGTGGAAGACCTTCCACCGTGCATGGAAGCAGGAACTGGCATCGGCGAATACCTTCGGATGGCCCCTGGGGTTGTGCTGGGCACTCTTGATATTCGACTACTGGGTCGTCAACTGGCATGACGTCGGAGGGCACATCGGCATCGCGGTCTCGGGGGCGTTGGTGGTGCTGATCGCCGTATTCGGCGTGTTTACGTTGTTGGCGTGGGTGCTGCGCTCCAATTTCGAGGAGTCGGGTCTTTGGGTCGCCAAGACGACGATGCAGATGGTCATCGCCAGGCCGCTGTCCAGCCTGATGATCACTCTGCTGTTCCTGTTGAATGTCTGGGTGTGGTACACATGGCCGGGCGTCCTGGTCGTGTTCGGATTGTCGATTCCCGCATTTCTCTCAAGCATTGTGGTGTATTCATACGCCAGACTTCCGGGAATGGATATTCACAGCACGGTTTCAGGCGTGAAAGCGCCACGGTACACAACGGAGGGCAAATAGCCATGACATCCACAACGACGCCGCAAAGCATTCTGGAACTTGACGCGAAGACCTTCGACGCACGCGGCTACACGAAAGCGGAATTCTTCGTCGAAACGGACTTCGTCCCGTCGGAGGACAAAGTCGAAGCACAGGCAGGCGTGGCGCTTCTGGAGAGCGGAAGCGAAGAACGACATGAGGCTTTGCTCAGTCGTCCATTGCGCAGAGGTCATATCACCCTCTCCATCAATCCGGGTTCTTCATACCGCTTGGAGGTCTCCCGTGCTCGCATCACCTATGCATATCTGTCTGGCGCAGACGACGACCTTGATAGGGGCATTGCCTTCCTGGTCACGCAGGACGGAGGACCAGCCATCGGAGCATGGCGGGAACTCCATGTGCGTGAAATCGACGACCTGGGCGGATGGTACCGTTCCCTGTCGCGGCCACAGGCACATTTCGAACCCTTCGAACATTGGATGAACGACCCCAATGGTCTGTGTCGTTTCCAAGGCAGATACCATATGTTCTTCCAGTTCAACCCCTACGGGTGGAACTGGGACAACATGCATTGGGGTCATGCGGTCAGCACCGATCTCGTGCATTGGACGCACCTGCCGATAGTGCTGTACCCGCAACCGGCTTTGCATGAGGACGACACGCATTCGGGAGGAGCCTTTTCAGGAAGTGCCGTTCCTGTGGATGCGCACGGCAGACCCTGTGCCGGGGACGAGGCACAGGCGATTCGCCTCTTCCTGACCCGGCATATGGAGCGGCACGGCGACCCATCGAGTCTGATCGAATATCAGACGAGCTGTGAATGCAGGGACGGGCTTAGCTTCGGTCCGGAAACCATCGTGGTGGAGAGACCTGATTCCTCGGAGGAATCCACGTCATTGGGGCTCGACTTCAGGGACCCGAAGGTCGAATGGCGATTCCCGGGAGACGACACGCATATGGTTGTGGCCACGAATGTGCCCGAGGACTCGGTTGCACAACAGGAATACCAACTCCAATGGTCTCCTTCATCGGATTTGCGGGACGGTTGGCATGCCGATGGACCGAACGACGCCAGGGGAGACCGCAAAGGGGATGTCCAGCGCGTGCCGGCCATCGCCGCGTTCGATAGCACCGGCAAGATGATGGCATCCCGCGAGGGATGGCAATACCGTGGAATCGCCTTTGCCGATACGCAGCATACCGAGGCATTTACCTTTGAATGCCCCGATTATTTCCCTCTTGACGGCAGCGATGTGGTTGTGGCCGCATTGATGAAATACCGTGACGGCGGAGGACGCTTCCAGCCGGTGATGTGGTACACGGGAGAGAGCCACGACCAGGCTTCGGCCACACGTTCAGGGCGGGACGTGGTCTTCCAAGCTTCCCAGGCGGGCCTGTGCGATTTTGGCAGCGGGTACTACGCGGTGCAATCCTTCGAGGACGACCTCGGCAGGCGCATTGCCATTGCATGGCTTGCCGATTGGTTCGGAACCAGGACCGAAGGCGCTCATCTCGCCAACGGCGCCATGACGCTGCCCAGGGAGCTGCACGTACGTGACGGCAGACTGTACAGCCATCCGGTTTCCGAAGTGTACGAGCAACTGCTCGGTGCCACGGTGCTCCATCAGGAACTAGGGCCATGCGGCAGTGCGAAGCTCAGCGATGCGAAGGCTCTTAGTGTGCCTATACCGGGGAATGCCTATTACGCGGATATCGTTCTGCAGGACGATGCCGATTTCGACATCACCATCGCCAGCGATGCGCATGGGCATGCAGTGAATCTTGTTCGGGTCTCGGGTGTTACCATGCTGCGAACACTGGGTTCTCAAACCGATGCTTTGGAACTGCACGCGGGCATCACCGACGTGCGACGCATCGAAATCTTCTACGATCGTGGAATCGTGGAGGTATTCCTCAACAACGGAGAAGCGGCTGCGGCTCTGCTCAGTCCCTGCAATGACGAAGAAGGAGCTTTCCGTATGTCACAGGCGTCGCAGGACTCATCGGTTACGGTGGATTTGCGTCGTTTGCATGGCATCTGGGAGCATCGCAGGTGATATGACCTCATCACAGGGTATGAGGCAAAACGGTGTGCCTGTTCTGCCATAGGAGGTAGAGCAGGCACATGCGGTCAAGAGTTTTCCAACGGTTACGGGTGTTGAAAACATACTTGGACAGCTATCGGATGCCTTTGCGGTGACTCATCGAGTGCAGGCCGGGCATTCACCCATTTTCGTGCTGTATGCATGCAAGTAAGGCCGCAAAAAACTATACAGCCTTTGGTTTGTCCTGACATACTGTTTAGCATTGGCCTGCAATGAGTATCTAAATATCTGGCCCGGAGCATGCCCTATCGCAGATGCCTGCTACGAGCGGAACGAGGGATTCGACTCCTATGAAATCATGCGACTTTTGCAAGGCGGAAAACCCGGAAGAGGCAAAGTTCTGCAGAAACTGCGGCAAAGCTTTCGTTCCCACTGACCTATCCGAGGACACGGAGCAGCGTGATGCACGCCTTGCCGAGACTTCCGCGGAAGAAAGCAAACAGGCGACATCCTCGCAACCCGAATTGCGCCAGGATTCAGCATCCACCACAACGCAACCCCTTCAAACACCTGCTCCGACATATAGCCCCTCAAATCCTGGGCCTGTCGTGGCACCTGCGGACGCCTCCTCCCTGCCGCCATACGGCCAACAGCGAGCACAGCCACCGGTGCAGATGCCGGTGGCAGTCCCAGTCCAACCGAATGCCTTCACGCTCATGATTCATTGGCTGTGGGACTCCTTCAAACACCCATCCAGGCTTCAGCGCATCCCCTCGTGGTGGCCCATCGTGCCCGTCGCGCTCAATGCCCTGGTGATTGCTTCGACCACCTATGCGATGCTGTCACATCAATATCGTTCGATGTCCAATCTCACGCAGGGCATCAATTCCTTCTTCTCGGATATCGACAGCTCGTACTCCGTTGCGACCAGCATCCCTGTCACGCAACTGTTCAAAACAGCCGTGCTCATGCTGGTCCTTGAATATGCGGTGATTCTCATGACCTATGCCGGCATCAGGATTATGGGCGATACAAGTGTGACCTTCAGTGCGCTTCACCAGGAAATCGGTCAGAAGCTCACCACATTGCTTGCTCCGAATCTGATGGCGCTGGTCTCCGTTCTAATCGGGCTGAACGCATTCGCCATATTCCTGCTGACCGTGGCGATGCTCTTCATCCTCGTGCTTCCCGCAGCCCGACTTGCCGTGGCATCAAATCATCGGAAACTCGACCGGACCTGGATGTGGGGTCTGACCACGCTTCTGGCGGGAGTTGCCATTGCGGTCATCATCCTGATACTGATAATCGGCGGTGCGGCGGAGACCATCGGTTCGCTGTTCTGAGTAAGGCGACGGCGTTCATTTGCGGGACTATCTGCAGGCTTGGGATAACTACACCGGCGAACGCAAGCATCAGCTGAGGATTCACCACATCCCATCTCCCATATCGGAGGGAATGGCTACAGTGAAATTCAGCAGGCGGTAACGACCACTCATACCGAGCATCTGGGGAGATGTCAAGTGGTCGACGGTGAGTTGAGAAGGGGAGCAGCGGATGATTTGTGCGAAGTGCGGAAAGCCTAATGACAAGGACACCAGATTCTGCATAGAATGCGGCGCCAATCTCGTTGAGCAGCAGGAGGCGGTGGCGGCCCCGGCGCAACTACCGGACACGGACACCAGACAAGCCCGTCTGGAGGATTTTGAAATCACCCAGGATGCGTCGAACACTGCGCCTCTTTCCCCGATTTCAGGCCCGGACGGCCCAGCTGTGCCGACGGCACCATCCTTCAAGCCGACGTCGCGAGAGGGCCAGAGCAATCAGCGGACGGCAGATGCCGGTGGCTCCGTTCCGGCGAGCGCATATTATGCAGGCAGGCAAGTCCCAGGGCAGAACAACCCATTGCATGCACAACCCGCCATAACGAACAACTATCCCGGCACACAGATACCTCCGGTCTCCCGCACTCCGAACAGCACGACGAAGGACGGGAAAACACCGTACATCATCATCGCGGCGATTGCCGGAGCTGCGTTCCTGCTGTGTCTGGCGGCCTTCATCACCTACAGCATGGGACTATGGGGAGCACGTTCGCCTTCGTCGTCCAATGCTCCATCAGCTTCCAGCTCCGTAACGCCGTCAAGCACCTCACCAAGCTCGTCGGCCTCGCATACAGCCATCGGATTCGACACCAATGGCCTGAACGCCATCGTCAACGGTGTGTCGACCACGGATGTCGCGGTCGCCGCCACGGTGGATGGCAACACCGCAGCATCAGCCGGAGAGAATACATACAGCTCTCAACAGGCCGATAAGCAGTTCGTCGCCGCAGGTCTGTACCTGCCTATCTATCTGCAGGCCCGCGCACAGAACAACGCCTCGGCACTGACTTCGGCGACAGCGATGATGCAGAACATGGATAACTCCGCAGGAAATGATGCTATCGCCGCACTTGGCGGACTGGACGCAGTCAGCCAATGGTCCGCGCAACAGGGCTATGCGCAGACATCCTTCGCCAGAGACCTTGGCGATGTTCAGGCCTCGGCCGCAGGCTACGAGAACAGAAGCTCGGCCGCGGACGCCTCTCGAATGCTGGCGACGGCTCAAAACGAGGGGGCCACGGAACTCATGAATTACGATCTCGCCTCGGACGGGGTGAGCATACCGGCCGGAGTGAGCGTAAACGCGCATCGAGGAATGGGCATTCGGAACACCTATAACTATTTCATCACCATGAGCAAAGGGTCGACAAGCATCTCCTTGGCCGTGATGACGCAATCTCAGGGAAAAGAGCGAACAGCGCTGATAACTTCGGCGCTGTTGTCCTCGATGGCGAACTCTTTCGACATGAAGTAATCGATGAGCAGACACACTCCGGCTCATGGTCGCAGACAGCATGAGAATCGCAATCACCGACGAGCCGCCATATGGCTTTCGGCCGCCCTTATCGTGCTCATCGCAGCCGCCTTCATAGCTGGATGGTCCGGATTCGGTCAGCGAGCACAGTCAGACCGGCAATCCGACGTGGGAATGTCCTCCGAAGCGGTATCCGAAGGCTACGGTGCCTCACCAGGCGCTCTCGAGCGCAGCGAAGCACCAGCAATAGAGGGAAAGAACGTCGCGAGAATGGCGGAGCAACGCAAACTCGACGCTCTGCGCACGCAACTTGAGGAGCATCTTCAAGGCTACCGGGGAAACTGGCAGGTGTATGTGGCCGATGCCGACAGCGGCGCATCCATCACCATCAACAACCACCAGCAGCACGCGGCAAGCCTGATCAAGCTGTACATCATGCTTGCCGTATTCCAGGAGATGCATGACGGGCATCTGAACGAAGCCCAGAGCATTGACGAGCTGTTGACCCAGATGATTACCGTCAGCTCCAACCAGGCGGCGAATGACTTGATAACGCAATTGGGTAACGGCGACGATCAGCGTGGGTTCAAGCTCGTCAACGACATCGCCCTGAAGTACGGTTTCACACAGACCTCGTTGAACGATCTGCTGTATGACAGCGGCACACACGATGCGAACAGAAAAACAACCTCCTCGCAGGATTGCGGCCGTTTCATGACTGCAGTGTATGACGGGTCACTGGTCAGCGACGATGCCAGCCAGCGTATGCTGTCGTTGCTTCTGGCACAGACCAGAAGGAGCAAAATACCCGCCGGCCTTCCCGATGGCACCCATGTCGCGAATAAAACGGGGGAGATTCCAGGAACCGAGAACGATGCCGCTCTGGTGTACACCACATCCGGAGCCTACGCCATCACCGTGCTCACGCAGGATATCCCGGACTCATCCAACGCCCAGTCGGGCATCAGGGAGATTTCCAGGATGACATGGGAGAGCATGATTGCCTGACCTCTGCATACCCTCTCCGCAAGGCTTGGCGACCCATTGCCTTCCTTACGGGGAAGCCTTGGACTTGTCGCCGTCACCTCATATGGTGGCGTTGTCAAATATCGCGCGTGTGACTTGCATCACGCGCGACCACACACAGTCCAGACCTGCACCTTGTAACGCGGGTCGAGAGTAAGGACGGCACCATGGCAGCCTCGCAGACCATCTCCATCAATCTCAACGGTGATCGCAAGGAGGTGAATGCCACGCAGACCGGCGTCGAACTCTTCGAAGACGACAAGAACATCATTGCGGTGAAGATTGACGGCGAGCCAAGGGATTTGTCCACTCGGCTCCACGACGGGGACAGTGTGGAACCCATCACGCTGGACAGTCCCGAAGGTGTGGCAATCATGCGCCACTCCTGCACCCATGTGATGGCCCAGGCCGTGCAGGAGATTCGTCCGGATGCCAAACTCGGCATCGGTCCGGTGATTGACGACGGTTTCTACTATGACTTCGATGTCGACAAGCCCTTCACTCCGGAGGACCTCAAGGATATCGAGAAGCGCATGCAGCGGATCATCAAATCATCGCAGCGCTTCGAACGACGTGTCGTCACCGAGGAGCAGGCCCGTGAAGAAGAGGCCGGACAGCCATACAAGCTCGAGCTTATAGGTGTCAAGGAAGCTGAGATCGATCAGGAAGCCGCCACCGAGGTATCGACCGGCGAACTGAGCATGTACGACAACATCGACCGCGAAGGCAACGTCGTCTGGAAGGATCTGTGCAGGGGGCCGCATCTGCCCAATACCAGATATATCAAGGCTTTCAAACTGCAGCGCACCGCCGCCGCATACTGGCTTGGCAGCGAGAAGAACCCGATGCTGCAACGCATCTACGGCACCGCCTGGCCAAGCAAGGACGAGCTCAAGGCCTACCTCAACCGCATGGAGGAGGCCGCCAAACGCGACCACCGCAAACTGGGCGCGGAGATGGACCTCTTCTCCTTCCCTGACGAGATCGGGCCGGGACTTGCCGTGTTCCACCCCAAGGGCGCCGCAATCATCAATGCGATGGAGGACTATTCGCGCGAGCAGCATCGCAAGCACCATTACAGCTTCGTGCAGACCCCGCATATCACCAAAGGTCATCTCTATGAAATCTCGGGTCATTTGCAGTGGTACAAGGACGGCATGTACCCTCCGATGCACCTGGACGAGGAAACGGATGCCGACGGTCAGGTGACCAAGCAGGGCTTCGACTACTACCTGAAGCCGATGAACTGCCCGATGCACAATCTCATCTTCCGTTCCCGTCAACGCTCATACAAAGAGCTGCCGCTGCGTCTGTTCGAATTCGGCACCGTGTACCGCTATGAGAAGTCGGGCGTCGTCCACGGCCTGACCCGTGTACGAGGGTTGACGCAGGATGATTCGCATATCTATTGCACGCGAGAGCAGATGAAGGACGAGCTGAAAAGTCTGCTCAACTTCGTGCTCGGACTGCTCAAGGACTTCGGTCTCAATGACTTCTATCTGGAGCTCTCCACGAAGGACCCACACAAATTCGTCGGCTCCGATGAAGTGTGGGAGGAAGCCACGAACACCTTGGCCGATGTGGCCAAGGATTCGGGTCTCGAGCTGGTAGATGACCCGGGTGGTGCAGCATTCTACGGCCCCAAGATATCCGTTCAGGCACGTGACGCGATCGGCCGCACATGGCAGGTCTCCACAATCCAGCTGGACTTCAATCTGCCGGAGCGTTTCCAGCTGGAATACGTTGCCGCGGATGGCTCTCATCAGCGTCCGGTGATGATTCACCGTGCGCTGTTCGGTTCCATCGAACGGTTCTTCGCCATTCTGCTCGAACACTATGCCGGCGCGTTCCCCGCCTGGCTGGCTCCCGTTCAGGTAGAAGCCATACCAGTGGCGGAGGAATACACCGCTCATCTCGAAGGCATCCTGAAACGCCTCGACGACGCCTTGGTGCGCTGTGAAATCGATCGTTCCGACGACCGTTTCGGCAAGAAAATCCGTAATTCCTCGAAGTCCAAGGTGCCCTTCACGCTCATCGCCGGTGAAGATGACCGCAGCAACGATGCGGTGAGCTTCCGATTCCGTGACGGAAGCCAGATCAACGGGGTTCCTGTCGAACAGGCCATCAGCGGCATCACTTCGGCAATCGCCAAGCGTGTGCAGGTTAGCACGGCGCAGGACTTCACCGCGGCAACGGGCATCGCACAACAGCAGGCTTGAGCAGAATGAAGAGCTTGCATGATGCCGATTCTTCGTCGGACGGGATACCTCGGAATCAGGATGGCGGGGCGATGCGCTCCTGCAAGAGAGCATCGCCGGAATCCGACGAATCCTCGGCATGCAGCGCGGCCGACGGTGCCGTCAGATGTGATTCGCCTTCGGATTTTCCTCCTCGGGAGGATCACATCGAGCGGCTGTGGACCCCGCAGCGGATGGCATACGTTCTGGCCCCGAAAGGCAATGGCGGCACGAAGGAACAAGCATGCCCCTTCTGCGAAGCTCCGAGGAAAACGGATGAGGACGGTCTGCTTGTGTGGAGGGGCGCACGGGTGTTCGTCATCATGAATCTCTATCCATACAACGTCGGTCATGTCATGGTATGCCCGTATCGACATGTCGGCATGCTGACGGACCTGAACGACGATGAGCTGTTCGAATTCGAAAAGGTCAGCACACAGGCCATGCGCGTGATGGCGGAGGTCTCGCACCCGGACGGATGGAATCTTGGCATCAACCAAGGTGATGTCGCCGGAGCAGGGGTTGCGTCGCATCTGCATCAGCACATCGTTCCGCGTTGGAACGGTGATGCGAACTTCATGCCCATCGTGGCGCAGACGCGAACCATGCCCATATTGCTGTCGGACCAGCGTAAAGCCTATGCCGATATGTTCTTGAAGCTATTCGGGGGAGAAACCGAACAACGGCCCGAGGAGAAGGAAATCTGATGTTTGAGCATCTGCGTAAACCGTGGAAGCGGCTGATCGCCCCGATTGCACGAGGCCTCGTCTCGATGGGTGTGACTGCCAACGTCGTGACGGTGGTCGGCGCCGCCGGAACCGTGGTGGTGTCCATCGCCACTGGTTTGACCGGATGGCTGCTTCCAGGAGCCGTTCTTCTGACGATTCTGGTGATATTCGACTCGCTTGACGGCTCGGTGGCGGCACTCACCGGTGGCGGCACACAGTTCGGTGCGTTCCTCGACTCGACCTTGGATCGGATTGCGGATTGGGCGGTGCTGACCGGGGTGATTATCTACTTCCATCGCACAATCGCCTCTTCTGACAGTTCAACCTTGCAGAACTGGTCCGAAATAGGCATGTATGCCGCCCTGTTCTCGGTTATGACATCCTTCGTGACGTCCTATGCCCGCGCTCGTGCAGAAGCCGAAGGGCATGAGGCCAAAAACGGCATCGCCACACGCTCGGACAGACTGGTGATCATTTTGGTAGGCATGGCATTGACGGGAATCGGCCTTCCTTCCGCGGTACTCGCATGCTGCATGATTCTTCTGGCCGTACTCGGCGTGGTCACCGTATGGCAGAGAATCTGGCATGTCTCGCGGAGTATGAGCACTTCGCCCAGGCCCGCGGACCCGAACCATCAGTAAGAGAGAGATATGAACGCCGTACTCAGTGCCCTGGCACGTCATGCCTCATGGTTCCCTGAGGGCCTTATCAGACTGCTGTTCATGGGAGTCGCCGATATCGCCTGGCTGTTCAGACTCGGTGGTGTGCGCCAGTTGGAGCGCAACCTTTGCCGGGTGCTGACGCATCGAGACGGCGTACCCGGCCGTCGCCAACTGAGACGGGTCTCGCGACAGGCGATGAAGTCGTATTTCCTGTACTTCGCCGAGGCACTGACGGTCGGAGCCAGAAGCTCCGAGCAGCTCAAAGCCCGCGTCAGAGGTGATGGGGAAGGGCTGCCCTCGATTCGCAGGCAATGCGTGGAATCCTCGGCACCCATCGCCATGGGTCATCAAGGCAACTGGGACTATGCGGGCTTCTGGGCAAACGATGCCATAGCTCCGGTCACGACGGTGGCCGAACGTCTGAGCGACGAAAGAATGCTGCATACCTTCGTGGACATCAGGGAACAGCTGGGCATGACCATTCTTCTGACAGGTCATCAGGGTCTGACCGGGCGACTTGAACAGGCTCTGCAGCAGCCGCATGTGGTGGTGCCTCTTCTGGCCGATCGAGATCTCAGCAGACACGGCGTTTTCGTGCAGGCATTCGGATCGACCATTCGTGTGGCGCGCGGACCAGCCACCATCGCCCTGAAGAGCGGAAGACCCTTGTACGTGGTCAACATGCATACCGAGGCGCTGCATGGAAAACGCAAACACGCGGCGGGTGTGGGCTCGGGACAGGTATGCACGGTCAGCGGACCGATTCTTCCCGAGGACTACACCGGCATGGCCGCTGAGGACGCCGTACAGGCGGTGTCACAGGCCTGGGTGAACGTTTGGGCAGCCGGAATCGAGGACCATCCGGAGGACTGGCACATGCTGCAGCCCATCTTCATCGAAGATCTCGATATGCAGCGGCTTCATGGGGTTCCGGAGGATATCCGCACGGATATTGACACCGTGTCTGAACGCGCACGGGCGCGAAGTGAAAGAATATGACATATGCCTTCTGAATCTGAACGACCTCGGGTGAGCGAACTCGAAGACCCTCTAGCCGGACGCAAACTCAAAGTAGGCATCATCAGCCCGTATTCCTTTGAGACACCCGGCGGAGTGCAACTGCACATCCGGGATTTCGCCAAGCAACTCATATCCCGAGGACACGATGTGGAAGTCCTCGCGCCAGGTAGACGCACCCACGACATGCCGCTGTGGGTGCAGACCACGGGCAGCTCCTTCGCGATACCCTACAACGGTTCCGTCGCCAACCTCAGTTACTTCGGCTGGGTCGGGTCCACCACGAGGCGATGGGTGAAACAGGGGCACTTCGACATCGTGCACCTGCACGAACCCGAAGTCCCGAGCATCAGCCACAAACCACTGATACCCGGTTTCGACCCATGTCCCTACGTGGCGACCTTCCACGCTTCCTTCGACACCTATCCGCTGGCTTTGAAATGCACACAGCTGTATCTACGTTCGTATCTGTCGAATATCCGTTCCGCGATCTGCGTGAGTGATTCGGCACTGGAGACGGCGAGCCATTACCTCGATCCCGCCACGGATATTTCCGTCATTCCGAACGGCATCAACACCGCGTCCTTCATCGCAGCGTCCAAGAAACGCGAATGGCAGGGCACTCCAGAATCCCCGACCATCGGATTCCTCGGACGTATGGGCGAGGATCGCAAGGGATTCGCCGTATTCGCGAGGGCGGCCTCGTACATTCTCGAGCGTTATCCAAAAGCCCGCTTCCTCTGCGTCGGCGACGGGGAATCCGACGGTCGAAAGATTCTTTCGTCCTTCCCTGAAAATCTGTGTGAAGCCACGGAGTTTCTCGGTCGCATCAGCGACGAGGACAAAGCCTCCTTCTACAAGAGTCTGACGGTGTATGTCGCTCCTCAAATCGGAGGAGAAAGCTTCGGCATCGTCCTTGCCGAGGCCATGGCGGCCGGATGTCCTACCGTCGCATCGGATCTCAAAGCCTTCAAAGCGGTTTCGCAGGAGGGGACGGCCGCACGCCTGTTCACCAATGGCGACGCCCATGACTGTGCCCGAGTCGTCATGGAGCTCATCGATGACGACGAGGCGCGTCAGGATCTTTCCGCACGTGGTTCGGCCCGTGCCTGTGACTATGACTGGTCCGAGGTCACCAGAAGCGTTCTGTCCATCTATGCCAAAGCACTCCAAAACCGTTAGTGCATACGGCGTGAATGCTTGCTGTGCGAGGAATCGGCGCACCATTGTCTGAGAGACACCCTAAACTCGTTCTCGTTTAATGTATCGATTTGTCAGGAGCGAAATGTCAGGGCATTCCAAGTGGGCCACCACCAAGCATAAGAAGGCTGCCATCGACGCCAAGCGCGGCAAGCTCTTCGCTAAGCTGATTAAGAATATCGAGATCGCGGCACGTACCGGTGGCGGCGACTCCGACGGAAACCCGACCTTGTACGATGCCATCGTCAAAGCCAAGAAGTCCTCAGTCCCGGCGGACAACATCACTCGTGCAGTCAAGCGCGGCTCGGGCGAAGAGGCGGGTGCGGCGAATTACGAGGACATCGTCTATGAAGGCTATGCCCCTGCCGGAGTCGGGCTCATCATCGAATGCCTCACCGACAACCGCAACAGAGCGGCTGCTGAGGTGCGCTCGACCTTGACGAAGTTCGGCGGCTCACTGGCACAGAACGGTTCCGTCAGCTTCAATTTCGAGCGCAAAGGTCAGATTGTCGTTCCCGCCGAAGGCAACGACTACGACAAGGTCTTTGAAATCGCCGCAGAAGCCGGTGCCGAAGATGTCACGGACGGCGAGGAGAGCTATGCGGTAATCACTGACCCAAGCGATATGGTCACAGTGCGCAAGGCCCTTCAGGATGCCGGAATCGATTACGATTCAGCCGATTTGGTGCTTAATCCCAAGAGTGAGGTCGAACTCGACATCGACTCAGCTCGCAAGGTCGTCAAGCTCATCGACAATCTCGACGATCTCGACGATGTGCAGAACCTCTACTACAACTGGACCGCGTCTGACGAAGTCATGGCCCAATTGGACGAGGAGTAATCAGCAGTGATTATTCTCGGCGTCGACCCCGGGCTCACGCGCTGCGGGGTCGGCGTTATCGAAGCCGGCGCATCCCGCCGGCTTTCCTTTATTCATGTGGATGTCGTGCGTTCTGCTCCGGCCCAGAGCCAGGATATTCGTCTGCTCACGATTTTCAATGGACTGTCTGCAAAGATGGATGCCTTCGCTCCCGATGCGGTGTCGATAGAGCGGGTGTTCGCGCAATCCAACAGGAATACGGTGCTCGGCACCGCCCAGGCAGCGGGACTGGCTATGCTTGCAGCGGCGCAGCGTGGCATCCCCGTGGCACTGCACACGCCTACGGAGGCGAAACTCGCGATAACCGGTAACGGCAAGGCAGAGAAAATTCAGATGGAGCGTATGGTGACCACCATACTGAAACTCGACCGTCTGCCCACACCGGCTGATGCGGCTGATGCCTTGGCATTGGCGATATGCCACGCTCTGCGACCGGGAGGCGCCCTTCAGGGCGGAGAACGCGAAGAGCATCTGACACAGGCGCAACGGCAATGGGCCGCCGCCAGTCAGCGAGCGACAAAGAGACGCGGAGTCGGCCGGGGCATGTAGTCTATCGAACATGTGTTCTAATCAAGGTCGTATACCATGTGCTCATGCCAGGGCGAACAGAAGGTGGCACTGGCCCTCTGACGGTTGCCAAGATGTGGGTCGTTCTTCCTTGAGGCCGCAGAGCACCCCGCGCCGCAGTCCGACGCTATGGCACCACCCTGTGTCGCGATACCTTCAGGTGCGACGTGACCGAGTATTGTGCGAGGGTAATCCGGACAGCAGAGCGGTACGCACGCCGAAAGCGATAAGCAGCAGAGGAAGCAGGATGCACGCATGATTGGGTTACTATCCGGAACCGTGATAGGCGTAGAAAGCGACACCGTACTGCTCGACGTTTCCGGCGTCGGCTTCGAGGTGCGCATGCCTTCTGCTGATCTTGCATCATTGCATGCGGGGAGTCCCGCACAGATTTTCACCACCATGAACGTGTCGCAGGACGCCATCACCCTTTTCGGTTTTCTTTCTCGCTCATCCAAACAACTGTTCATCCGCTTGCAGAAGGTCAGCGGCATCGGCCCCAAGGTCGCTCTGTCACTGCTTTCGACATTGCGGCCCGAACAGCTCATCGCTTCCATCGAGGCAGGAGACTCCGGAGCCTTGGCCAAGGCTCCCGGGCTGGGACGCAAGGGCGCACAGAAAATCATCCTCGAATTGGCGGGAAGACTGGAAGTGCCCGAGCGATCCACAGGGGATTCCGAGGAGAACCTGGATTCGGGCAGCCAGCAGGTGGTGCAGGGATTGGTATCGTTGGGGTGGCAGATGAGAGACGCCGAACAGGCCGTGCAGAACGTCTGCCGCGACGGGGAATATGCCCTGCCGCTCTCGACGCAGGACATTCCGAAGGTGCTGAAACTCGCACTGACCTCATTGGACAGGGGCCGCTGAAATGAACGACGATACACGCACAGGCATCACCAAGAACGCAGGGGCGAATGAAGACTCCCTGCGAATGGTGTCGGCCGATCCGATCAGCGACGAAGTGCTCAGCGACGAGGAACTCAGGCCCGACACACTTGACGGTTTCATCGGACAGCCGCGTCTCAAGGCTCAGCTCGGTCTTTTCCTCGACGCCGCACGCAAGAGGGATGTGGCGCCCGACCACATCCTGCTCGCCGGTCCTCCAGGACTTGGCAAGACCACCCTCGCCATGATTGTGGCCAAGGAAATGAACGTGCCGATACGGATCACTTCGGGTCCGGCGATTCAGCATGCCGGAGACCTCGCCTCGATGCTCAGCTCGCTGGAGAGCGGGGAGATTCTCTTCATCGACGAGATACACCGGCTTCCCCGAGCCGCCGAGGAATTGCTGTATATAGCCATGGAGGATTTTCGCGTCGATGTCATGGTCGGCAAAGGCCCCGGTGCATCTTCCATACCGCTGACACTGCCTCGCTTCACCGTGGTGGGTGCCACCACACGTGAAGGCATGCTGCCTTCACCGTTGCGTGCGCGTTTCGGATTCACCGCGCATCTTGACTTCTATCCGCATGAGGAACTCGAACGATTGATCGAGCGCTCCGCCTCGGTGCTCCAGGTCGCGCTCGTCGGCGATGCGGCAACCGAGCTCTCGCTGCGTTCGCGAGGTACGCCTCGCATAGCCAACCGTCTTCTGCGTCGCGTGCGTGACTGGGCCGTTGTGCACGATCTCGTCGAGGTGAGCTCCGACGACGTGCGGCAGGCTTTGAGTCTGTACCAGATAGACACCGAAGGATTGGACAGGCTCGACATCGCCGTACTCTCCGCGGTGGTCAAGCAGTTCAACGGCGGTCCCGTCGGGTTGAACAACCTGTCGGCCATGGTCGGGGAGGAGGCCGAAACCGTTGAAACCGTGTGTGAACCATACTTGGTTCGAGAGGGTTTCCTGATGCGAACGCCCAAAGGACGGGTCGCCACGGACAAGGCCTGGAGACATCTTGGGCTTGAAGCTCACACCGATGTCAGTAAGCTGTTCTAAAATCTAGGTTTTGGATGTGTTGAATTCTTCACTCTTCTGCGCCTCCGATACCCCCCGATACTAAGGAGTTAGCCAATGGAATATGGTTTTATGATCGTTGTCATCGTGTTTATGGTCGGACTGATGTGGTGGCAATCACGCAAATCCAAGCAACAACAGAGCAAAGTTCAGGACTTCCGTCAGTCTCTGCAGCCAGGAACCGCGGTAGCCACGTTTTCCGGTCTGGTCGGCACTGTGGTTTCCGTCGAGCTCGACAAGGATCAGATCGTCATTGATTCGGAAGGCTCGCAGTCACGTTGGCGCATTCAGGCCATCACCGAGCCCCCTGTCGTACCGGCCTATGTGTCGGATGATGAAGTCGACGAAGAGGGCAACCCTTTGGTTACGGCGGAAAATTCGGATCAGGCTCAGGTTCCTGTGGAAGGTCCGTCCGCTCAGCAGGTAATCGACGTGGAAAGCGTACCCGAGACGCCGGCAAGCGAACAGCAGCAGACAAACAAGTAGTCACAGCCACCACACCGTCATAACGACGACAACAAGGAAGTACCCTATGCCCAAGTCCGACATCAAGGCCGGCGACATTCCAACCCTGCAGACCGAAGAGATCGAATACATCATCTCCTTGTTCAGGAGTACCCCCGATTTTCCCAAGGAGGGGATACTCTTCCGGGATTTCATGCCCGTGCTCGCGGATGCTCGCGGATTATCGCTGTTGGTCAAGGCGATGATTGCAGCGTTGCCAGTGCCAGTCGAAGAAATCGACGCCATCGCCGGACTTGAGGCCAGAGGATTCCTGCTCGGCCCCGTTATCGCGAATGCCTTGGGGAAAGGGTTCATCGCGGTGCGCAAGGCAGGGAAACTTCCACCCAAGACCTTACGAGAGACGTACTCCCTCGAATACGGAACGGCATGTGTGGAAATCGAGGAAGATGCCTGCGCCAAGGGTGAACGGCTTTTGATCATGGACGATCTCATCGCCACCGGAGGCTCGGCGCATGCGGCCGCACGACTTATCGAGGCAACCGGAGCTACAGTTGTTGGGTACAGTTTTGTTATGGAGCTCGATGGGTTGCATGGTCGTGATGCTTTGGAGCATAGACCTGTGAGTTCGTTGTTCTCCATGCCGGCCTAGTTTCGTCTGGCAATGCAGGATGTACGGCGGTTCAGGTCGTAGACATAGGGGTTATAACGACCTAGGGCTAGTTGGAGCCTAGGGTTTTAAGGACACACCATGGATTTGTATGAGTACCAGGCTCGCGAGTTGCTTGAAGAGCAGGGGATTGCAACGCCGCGCGCTATATTTGCGCAGAATTCCCACGAGGTCGCTGCTGCGGCGGATGACATCGGGTATCCCTGCGTCATCAAGGCTCAGGTAAAAACCGGGCACCGTGGACAGGCCGGCGGAATCAAGCTCGCAACGTCAAGGGACGACGCGATTCTCACGTCTGAGCAGATACTGCCAATGAGCATCCACGGACACAAATGCAGTGGCGTTCTTGTTGCCGAAGCCAAGAACATCCTGCACGAATACTACGTCTCCATCTCAGTGGACCGTACCTCCCGGGATTTCGATGTTCTCGCCACTGCCAACGGGGGAACCGAAGTCGAGGCCATTGCCAAAGAGCATCCCGAAGCCGTGAAACGCCTTCATATAGGAGCTCTCGAAGATTTCGACATGCAAGCCGCCACGCAGATGGCCGAAAGCATAGGCTTCTACCATGCGGATGTCCATCAGGCGGCCGATATCCTTCTCAAGATGTGGCGAGCATTCAAGGATAACGACGCCACGCTGGTGGAAATCAATCCATTGGCGAAGATCGGAGATCCCGAGGACGAGAACTCCAAGACCCTGTGTGCGCTGGATGCCAAGATTTCGCTCGATGACAACGCCGCCTTCCGTCATGACGGATGGGAGAGGTTCAAGGACCCGGTCCAGAGCGACCCTTATGAACAGCAGGCGCACGAACACGGCCTGCATTATGTGCATCTCAACGGTCAGGTAGGTGTCATCGGCAATGGTGCCGGCCTGGTCATGAGCTCGCTGGACGCCGTTTCCGGAGCCGGAGAGGAGCAGGGGACAGGCATCAAACCCGCCAACTTCTTGGACATAGGAGGTGGCGCCTCCGCTGAAGTCATGAGCCGAAGCCTCTCCATCGTACTTTCCGACCCTCAGGTGGCCTCGGTGCTCATCAACATCTATGGTGGCATCACTCGTTGCGATGTGGTCGCCGAAGGCATCCTTGCAGCCTTGCAAACACTCAATTCGGCGAAGGCCATCGTTATTCGCTTCGATGGCAACGGAGCCAAGGACGGTTTGGAGACGATTGCCGCGGCCCAGAACCCTCACCTGCATGTTGCTCCGACGATGGAGGAGGCTGCCCAGCTCGCAGCTTCTTTGGCTTCGCAATTGAGCGGCGTCTCTCTGGGGAGTCTTCCCGAAGACGCGGCATCCATAGAGAACTCACAGGAGGGTCGCTGATGACCTTGTTCATCAATCCATCATCGAAGGTCATCGTCCAGGGGATGACGGGGCATCAGGGCATGACTCACACCGCACGAATGCTTGCCGCAGGAACGAATATCGTGGGTGGCGTCAATCCTCGTAAAGCCGGCACGTCCGTCTCGTTCCCGAAAACGGACGGTGATGTTCTGGACATACCCGTATACGCCAATTGTCAGGAAGCCAAAGACGCCACAGGGGCCGAAGCAAGCGTCATCTTCGTGCCTCCGCGCTTTGCCAAATCTGCGATGGTCGAAGCGATAGAGGCACATATCGCGCTCATCGTGGTCATTACCGAAGGCATCCCCGTCTCCGACACCGCGTATTGCGTGGCCCTCGCCCAACGTGAGGGATGCAGAATCATCGGCCCCAATTGCCCGGGACTGGTCACCTTGCCGAATGCCGATGAAGAACGCGGCACGAATCTGGGTATTATCCCTGACGGCATCGTCACCTCTGGCCCTCTGGGGCTGGTATCGAAATCCGGCACGCTGACCTATCAGCTTATGGGCGAACTCTCGGATATCGGTTTCACTGCATGCCTGGGCGTCGGCGGAGACCCGATTGTGGGCACCACCCTCCTCGAAGCGCTTCAGGCCTTCGAAGAGGACGACAACACCAAGGCATGCATTCTCATCGGAGAAATCGGAGGCGATGCCGAGCAAGAGGCCGCCACGTGGGCGCACGAACATATGAGCAAGCCCATAGTCGCATACATCGCGGGTTTCACGGCTCCTGAAGGACGTCAGATGGGGCACGCCGGGGCCATCGTTTCCGGTGGCAAAGGAACCGCACAGGCCAAGCAGGACGCACTTGAGGCGGTAGGCATCCGCGTGGGCAAGACTCCCGGGCAGACTGCGGACATCATGCGCGAGGTATTTGCGGGTGCCGCTCAGTGATGAATGAACGCATCCAATCCTGCCTCAAAGGCGTATATGTAGCTCTCCTCGCAGTGCTGATATACGCCGTCGCACTCGGATGCTTCATCTCGTTGATGTTGTTGGTCATCTCGATGGAGGAGGGAGGGTCACTCTCCTCCATGTCAATCGCCCTGACCAGTGCAGTGGTGGTGCTTTCCCAGGGAATCGGATTCTCATCGGGTTCCTTCCTCATCAGTCTGATACCGTTGTCGCTCAGTGTGATGCTGGTGCTGCTCATTCGTGCTCTGGCTGTGAGAATCGGAGCGAGCTGGCCAGGTTTTTTCGCAGGAACATGCGTCTGGCTCGGGATATTCGCCGTCGTATTGCACGCTTCCAGCTATAGATTGCTGCTTCCTCTCGGCATTGGTCTGCTTTGCGTATCAGGCGTGTTCGCCTTTGCTTACCTCTGGGCCTTGCTACCCAGGGATGAGTTCACGCGCCTGCAGTTTTACAAACTGCAGGCCCAGCTCCCGAAGGAGCTTGGGCACAGCATCTGGCTGGCTGTGCGCGTGTGGATCAGTCTTATGGTCGCGCTGCTGATTTGCGGCATCGCCACGGTTATCGTCTGGATATCGCTGAACGCCAGCACCATGGGAACCGTGTTCCAATTGAATTCGATGGGCACCGGTTCGAGAATTGTCACGACCCTGGCCTCTTTGGCCTGGTTGCCGAATCTGTGTCTCTGGGCGATCTCCTGGCTTTCGGGTTCGGGCTTCTCGATAGGGAGCTCCTCGCACTTTTCTCTCTGGATAGGTCAGTCGACCGAGCTGCCTCCCGTTCCTGCCTTCGGTCTGCTTCCGTCGGCACTCGAAGGCGATACGCTCAGGCTTCTGTGCATGTCTGTTCCCGTGGTCATCGCATTCATGCTGGGGTTGCTCGTGCTGCTCCATTCCAAAGCCTTCGACGTATGGCGAAACGCCAAGAAACATGAATCCTCGTTGCTCAGTGTCCATAACCTGAGAGTGTTCGGATATCCTCTGCTGTCTTTCTGCCTGGTATCCATTCTCATCGCGCTCAGTTCGTCGGTGATTTTCTCACTGTCGAACGGGGCTTTGGGCTCGCATAATCTGGCACATGTCGGAGTGGACGTCCGGCAGACGAGCAGCACACTGGTTCATGCGATTACGCTGGGCCTGGCGCTGTCATGGGGCGTGATGGTGCTGCTCTACTGCGTGCGATTCGGATTCAGATGGCTGTTGAGGGAAATCAGCAATCGGGCCGACGTTTCCGATTCACTTACCGCCTCAGACGAGGAATCGTCCGGAAACGACTCGCTGCCGGAATCCGGCGACAAGTCGACACCGGTTGATGACAACGACGTCATGAAACATCAGACTTCCGAGACCAAAGCCACGGCAAGGCGGGTTTCCGCCCGTGTGGTCAGCGGCACCTCGGAACCCCATAACGGGACTGAAGCGATCAATCCCTCCAACGACTCCCAACCACATCCCAAGGAGGACCAGTAATGCCAAACAGCACACGGCCTATCAACAGAGCACTCGTCTCCGTGTTCCACAAGGAAGGTATCGAAGCCCTGGCAGCGGCTTTCGTCAAGGCTGGCACACAGGTGGTTTCCACCGGTTCGACCGCCAAGGTGCTCAGCGCTCTGGGCGTTCAGGTCACTCCGGTCGAAGAGGTCACCGGTTTCCCTGAAAGCCTTGAAGGTCGGGTGAAGACCCTGGACCCCCATATTCATGCGGGGATTCTCGCAGACATGACGAATCCTGAACATGTCTCCCAATTGGAAACTCTAGGCATAGCGCCATTCGACCTGGTTGTGGTCAACCTCTATCCCTTTGCCGATACCGTCCGCTCAGGCGCCACAGACGCCGACGTCATCGAGAAAATCGACATCGGCGGGCCATCCATGGTCAGGGGAGCGGCCAAGAACCATGCCTCCGTTGCGGTCATCACGGACCCGGATGATTACGGCCTTGTGGCGCAACGTGTGGAAAACGGTGAGGGCTTCGACCTGGAGGAGCGACGCTGGCTTGCTGCGAAGGCATTCGCGCACACCGCGGCATACGATGCCACAATCGCACAGTGGACATCCTCTCACTGGGCCAGGCCTGATTCCCTGCTGTCCAAAGACTTGCCGGCACCGGACTTCCCGACCGAATTGACACGCACATGGGACCTTTCCCACACACTGCGCTATGGTGAAAATCCTCATCAGCAGGCTGCACTGTATCTTGACCCTCTGAATCGCAGCGGCTTCGCCCATGCCGAACAGCTCGGCGGCAAGGCGATGAGCTACAACAATTTCGTTGACGCCGATGCGGCATGGCGCAGTGTCTGGGATTTCACCGGCACACCCGCAGTCGCGGTGGTCAAACATTCGAATCCATGCGGTCTGGCCATCGGTGCCGGTGCGGCCGAGGCCCATCGCAAGGCCCATGCCTGCGATCCGATGAGCGCATACGGTGGCGTCATTGCGTCGAACAGCGAAGTCTCGTTGCAGATGGCTCAGCAGGTCAAGCCCATCTTCACCGAAGTCATCGTGGCCCCTTCCTACGAGGACGAGGCTTTGGCCTTGCTGCAGACAAAGAAGAACCTGCGCATTCTCCGTGTCGCCCATGCTCCGATCGCTCGCCCGCAGATGAGGCAAATCGACGGAGGCCTGTTGATACAGAGCCAGGACTCCATTGACGCGGATGGCGACAACCCCCAGAACTGGAAGCTTGTCGCAGGGGATGCCGCGGATGAAGGACAGCTGCAGGACCTGGTATTCGCATGGAAGGCCGTGCGCTCCGTGAAGTCGAACGCCATCCTCATCGCTCACGACGGCGCCACGGTGGGTATCGGCATGGGACAGGTGAACCGTGTGGATTCGAGTCATCTCGCCGTAACCAGGGCCAATACCCTCGCCGACGGCGCCAACAGGACTCAAGGTGCCGTGGCGGCATCCGATGCGTTCTTCCCCTTCCCCGACGGCATGGAGATTCTTGCTGATGCGGGTGTCAAGGCGGTTGTGCAGCCGGGTGGATCCATCAGGGACGAAGCCGTTTTCGCGGCTGCCGAACGAGCCGGGGTGACCATGTATGTGACCGGCGCTAGGCACTTCTTCCACTGAGGTCTCGAAGACCTTCCGGACGCCTTCAACCGGTTGGATTCGGTGCATATAGCGCCGAGATGCGATGAGAAGCCGTTTGTGTAGGGATTATCAAGTAACAACGCCGTCGTGCAGTTTGGTATTGGCTGAATGCAGCCAATAACGGAGTACCGGATACCGTAATAATCCCTACACAAACGGGGAGCGAGCTCTTTTCAACATCCGAGAACGTGTAAATGCACGAGTAAATGCAAGATTACGATGTAAGCACCGCCGAAACACTGTCGGCTGGATGACTGTTGGGAACCAGGACGGTTCAATATCATCATTGGCACAAAGGAGTCGTGGACATGGGCAGTCATGAATCCCGGAATTTGAGCGAGCACAAGAACTCACACCCTTTCGTATCCGAGAGTCACGAAGGCAATCCGGTATTTGAGTGGGCTGTCGGCGTCATTGTCGTTATCAGCGGTGTTGTAGCCTGGCTCGGATATCACATGGCTGCGACGGTTATCATCTCCGTCGCAGCCATGTTCTGTGCTGTGTTGCGCCTGATACTGCGCGAACGCAGCCCTTGGAAAGTGCGATCAGTCGCTTTCGATACCTTTATCGGAATCGCTCTTGGACTTGGACTTCTCATCACTTACTTCAGCATCCGCTTGCTCTTGTGACGTAAGAGGCTGCTCGGCTTCTTCGGAGTCTTTTTCCGAGGAGTATTCCGGACTTTCGGAGCTGTACACCACCTCGTCGCTTTCCACGAAGTCGAGGTCCTCTTCCTGTGAATCTGATGCCGCAAGCTTCGAAGCGTATGACGCTCTGATCATATTCGTGATGATGATGACCAAGGCCACGATGGCAGCGGCCAGAATCGGGCATATCCAGAACACCCAGAGCTGCTGAAGAGGTTCCTGAGTCAGGCCCTTGTTCTGAGCGAAGATGGCGATACCCGTCGAACGCGCCGGGTTCAGTCCGGCTCCCGTGACTGGGAAGGTGATTGCAGCGCCGATGCCATAGGCGATGCCCGAATACAGGACGTGCTGCTTGTCCGCTTCCCCGTTTTGACGAAGGGTGCTGACGGCCGCACCGACGACGATAAGTCCTGCGATGATCTCCAGGATAATCGCCATCGTCACGCTGAAGGTGATGCTTGCTTGGGACAGCATGCTATTGGAAACCGAACCGGCCTCGAAACCATTCACCGCCGAGGTCAGCCACATCGAAGATGTCACGGTTTTGGAAACCGGCAGAAAATTGACGACGATGGCCGCCGAGGCCACCGCACCGAGAACCTGGGCGATGACATAGAAGATACCTTCAAGCCATGCGGTTTTGCCGGTGAACACGGCGGCGACCGTCACCGCAGGATTGAAATGCCCGCCGGAGACACGGCCGAAAAGCGCGCTTCCCGCGGCATAGGCGAGACCAGTCGCCACGGCAACAAAGAACACGTTGGCTCCGTAGAGTACCTGTCCCAAGGTGCCGACGACGAACAGCGCGAATGTCACCAGAAAAGTCCCGGCGAACTCCGCACCGACTCGTATCGGAGTTTCTGAGTTGAGCTGTGGTTTCTCCACGAGATTGCCGGAGTATTGATTACCTGTCATGTAAACGTTCCTTAATATACCTTTGTTCGGTTTAACCCGTAAACGATTGTCATAGTACCAGTCGAAGTTCATGCTGTACTATGAACGAGTCTATTGTTACCAGACAACATTTCATACAAGCTGTATACGGCCACGTTGGGAGAACGATGCCTCATTCATATTCCCGCGCCAATAAGGCGCATGAAGATTCAGCGAACGCCATCCGATTGCAGAAGGTCCTGGCCCAGGCGGGCTTCGGTTCTCGTCGAAAATGCGAACAGATCATCACCGAGGGTCGAGTGGAGGTCGATGGCGAGCTGGTCACCGAACTCGGTTCGCGTGTCGACCCGAGCAGCCAGAAGATTCGTGTCGACGGATCGAGAATCCATATCAACAACCGCCACATCACCTTGGCGCTGAACAAGCCGAAGAAGGTGCTTTCGACGATGGACGATCCCAAGGGTCGTTTCACTCTTCGGGACATCATCGGCGACAAGTATGAGCGCGTGTTTCATATGGGACGACTGGACTACGATTCCGAAGGTCTCATTCTCATGACCGACGACGGCGAACTGTCGCAGCACGTCATGCATCCTCGCTACGAGGTCTCCAAGACCTACATCGCCACCCTTGAGGGCAAGATCGGGGGAAACGTCTGTCGCCGCCTGGTCACTCAGGGAGTGCGTCTGGATGACGGTCAGATCACTCTGGACCATTGTGCGATCATCGATCAAAGCCGTGAACACACCATCGTCAAGGTCGTGCTGCATTCCGGAAAGAACCGCATCGTCCGCAGAATCTTCGGCGCGATCGGTTTCCCCGTCACCCGACTCGTCCGCACGCAGATCGGCCCCATCAAGCTTGGCGACGTGAAACCCGGTTCATTCAGGGTATTGTCGGCCACCGAGGTGAAATCACTCGAAAAGGAGGTCGGTCTATGATCACCGTTGCCATAGATGGCCCGGCAGGAGTGGGCAAATCGACGGTTTCCAAGGCCTTGGCGAAACACTTCGGTCTTGCTTATCTGGATACCGGCGCAATGTACCGTGCCTGCACCTGGTGGTGCCTCCACCAGGGCATAGACCTTGATTCAGCATCGGTCGACGAGCAGCACATCACCGAGACCGTCGGTGACTTTTTCACTGAAGGGCACGCAGACTTCGGCGTGAACCCCGACAACCCAACGGTTCTTGCGGATGGCAAGGACATCACCGAGCAGATTCGCAGTCATGAGGTCTCCGCTCATGTATCGGCGGTTTCCGGCATCATACCCGTACGCAATGTGCTGATTGCCGCTCAACAGGCGTACATCGCTGCCGAGTCCTCAAAGGATTCGTACTCCGGGGGAGAGGGCATCGTGGCCGAAGGTCGCGACATCACCACCGTCGTGGCTCCACAGGCCGACGTACGCGTGCTGCTGACAGCGCGAGAGGATGTGCGCGCCGCCAGAAGAGCTGGGCAGTCCGCCCAAGGTGTCGGCCAGGATGACGTTCGTGCCCGAGACAAAGCAGATTCCAAAGTCACCAGCTTCTTGAGCGCGGCGGATGGCGTCACCACCGTCGACAACTCCGACATGAATGCCGAGCAGACGCTCGATGCCTTGATATCTCTGGTCGAAGATGCGATCGAGAAGAAGTCGTACGAGGAATATGCCGCGAACCTCAACGGGTACGAACTTGAGGACGACGACCGTGATTTGCTCGAGTCCGACGGCTCGGCCTCGGATGAAGACACCAGACGTTCGCGTCAGGTCGGCGTACTCGCCATAGTGGGCCGCCCCAATGTCGGCAAATCGACATTGGTGAATCGCATCCTGGGCCGTCGAGCAGCCGTTGTCGAAGACACTCCCGGAGTCACCAGGGATCGTGTCGGATACGATGCGGAATGGGCGGGGCACGATTTCCGGCTCGTCGATACCGGCGGTTGGGAATCCGATGTCGAAGGCATCGAATCGGCGATTGCATCCCAAGCGCAGGTCGCCGTCACGCTCGCTGATGCAGTGGTGCTGGTGGTCGACGGGCAGGTCGGTCTGACGGCAAGCGACGAACGCATCGTCAAGATGCTGAGGGCGTCAGGAAAGCCCATACTTCTCGCAGTGAACAAGGTCGACGACAGCAGTGGCGAATACATGGCCGCCGAATTCTGGAAGCTTGGGATGGGGGAGCCATACGCCATTTCCGCTATGCACGGTCGGGGCATCGGCGAGCTTCTGGATGCCGCCATCGCCGGTCTCGCCTCTGCGGAGGCGACTTCCGGGTATCTGACCCCAACTGGTTTGCGGCGAGTCGCTCTGGTGGGCAGACCCAATGTCGGCAAGTCGTCCTTGCTCAATCAACTGGCCCACGAGGAACGGGCGGTGGTCAACGAGTTGGCGGGAACCACACGCGACCCTGTCGACGAGGTAATCGACATCGCCGGTGAGGACTGGCTTTTTGTGGATACAGCCGGTATCAAACGCCGCATGCACAAAGTTTCGGGCGCCGACTACTATTCGAGTCTCCGCACCCAGGCCGCCATCGAACGCTCCGAACTGGCCCTGGTGCTCTTCGACTCATCTCAACCAATCTCCGACCAGGATCTGAAGGTTATGAGCCAGGCGGTGGACGCCGGTCGTGCAATCGTGCTCATCTTCAACAAATGGGATCTGCTCGATGATTTCGGACGTCAGCGTCTGGAACGTCTTTGGGAAACCGAATTCGAGCGAGTGACCTGGGCGCAGAGAGTGAACCTGTCGGCACTAACAGGATGGCATACCAACCGTCTGCTCTCCGCGATGGAAACCGCACTGGTGTCCTGGGACAAGAGAATACCGACCGGACGTCTCAACGCCTTCCTCGGGCAGATACAGGCTGCCCATCCGCATCCGCTCAGAGGCGGCAAGCAGCCACGCATTCTGTTCGCCACCCAGGCTTCGAACAGACCGCCGCGATTCGTCATCTTCGCCACCGGCTTCCTTGAGCATGGGTATCGGCGATTCATAGAACGGTCATTGCGCGAGGAATTCGGTTTCGAAGGCACTCCGATACAGATTTCCGTGAATATCCGCGAAAAGCGCAGGAAAAAGTAGGCGTTTCGCGGACTTGTCAATCCCTCTCCTCGCACTCTCCAAGGTATTCGGAAGTCCCGAGGGGAGGGATACTCATAAGCTCAGTGCACGGTTCCGCATGCTGCAATACACAGGTCATGCGTCTGTCAGGATGTTTTCTGAGACAGGCTCGGTACACACCATCGTGGAAACGGCGAAAACATGTCGAGTTCAATTCGCTGGGAGCACATCGTGGGCAACTCGACCTGCATACGGGCGAAAAGCCCTATCGTGGGAATATGTTACATAACGACAATCACATTCTGGTATCTCACGCTGGCAGTCTTCCACGCAGCGAACAACTCATTGAGGCCAATGCCGCACGGCAATTCGCCAAAGACGGCTACACGCTTCAACGCAACGAAGCATTCGAGGCTTTGGAAAGCGCCGCAGTCGACGAGGTCGTGCGGCATCAGCGCGAAGTCGGCGTCGATATTCCCAACGACGGGGAATACGGCAAGGCGATGAGCTCGCCGGTCGACTACGGAGCCTGGTGGAATTACATCGCGCAACGTGTCGGAGGTCTGCGCATTGCCGATTCCGACCCCTTCGATGCGGCTCCTGTCAGGAGCACGCCCGGGCATCTGCGGTACACCACCTTCCTCGACAGGCGTGATTGGACTCGTTTCAGGGATGTCTACACAGATCCCAACGGCGCCATTCTGGTGGGGAAGACCGCAACCGCGTATCCCAGCGTTGTCGGGCCGATTACCTACATCGGGCAGGAGGCCGTTGCCGAAGATATTCGCAACCTCAAGGCAGCCTTGACCAGCGAAGGTGCCGGTACGGGTTTCATCACGGCCGTGTCCCCGGGCTCGGCGGCTCGTATGGGCAATGAATACTATGGCAGCGACGAGGAGCTCCTGTTCGCCTGGGCCGATGCGCTCCACGAAGAGTACAAGGCGATTACCGACGCCGGCTTGGAATTGCAGATTGATGATCCTTCGATAGCCGAAGGCTTCGATCAGATCAACCCAGAGCCATCCATCGACGATTATCTCAAATTCATCCAACCGAGAATCGACGCGATGAATTATGCACTCAAAGGCATTCCGGAGGAACAGGTGAGATTCCATGTCTGCTGGGGGAGCTGGCACGGTCCTCATACGACCGACATCCCCTTCGAAGCCATCATCGACAAGGTACTGCAGATCAATGCCAGTGGATACACCTTCGAAGCCGCCAACGTGCGCCACGAGCACGAGTGGCGTGTGTGGGAGGATCATAAGCTGCCGGAGGGCAAGGTCATCATCCCCGGCGTGGTCACCCATTCAACCAATGTCATCGAACACCCCCGATTGGTCGCCGACCGTATCGAACGATTTGCCAGCCTGGTCGGCAAGGAGAACGTCATCGCATCGACGGATTGCGGGCTCGGTGGGCGTGTTCATCCTCATATCGCCTGGGCCAAGCTCGACACGCTCGCCAAAGGCGCGGCATTGGCCTCCGAAGAGCTGTGGGGCTGATTGCGGCTGTAGCTGAGATTCATCAAAGTGCCAACACGGCATATTCGAACTCGCGTCAGACGTTTGCATGCTTTCAGCGTCACTTCTTCCGAGCAGTGACCGAAGCCATGCATTCGCATCAGCGTGCGGTTGAATCACCAGGTCAAAGGACATCGCCTGTGTCTTGGTGATTCGACTGCACTGATGTGTTTTGGCAAAATCCAACCTTTGTGGTAATTTATCTCTTTGGTGCTTCTCAGCACCGTCGGGCCATAGCGCAGCTTGGTAGCGCACTTGACTGGGGGTCAAGGGGTCGCGAGTTCAAATCTCGCTGGCCCGACAAA
>OMJG01000349.1_pt1 | contig 35406 bp, 45 predicted proteins | sample 1646431 | NCBI WGS metagenome assembly OMJG01 (sample SAMN03771674, study PRJEB25209) | food metagenome | isolation source: Cotija cheese | place: Mexico:Jalisco,Michoacan | collected 2011-12-12
AGCAAGGTAGTGAGACAGCACAGCCCAGCAACCTCGCGCGAGGTTGCTGCGCCGCCGTCAGGTAGTAATTGGGGTCAGGTGGTTGAGCGTTGGGCAGTGTCGACGACGTTCTTGAGCAGCAGGGCTCGAGTCATCGGTCCGACGCCTCCCGGGTTCGGTGAGACCCAGGACGCCACCTCGGCGACCTTCGGGTCCACGTCTCCGACGATCGTCGACTTCCCCGTCTCCGGGTTCGTCTCCCGTGAGACTCCCACGTCGAGGACGATCGCGCCGGGCTTGACCGCCTCCGCCTTCACGATGCGAGCCGCACCGGCGGCCGCGACGATGACATCGGCCTGACCCAGCAGCTCGTCGAGGTTGCGGGTGCCGGTGTGCGTCAGCGTCACCGTCGCATTGTGCTCACGTCGGGTCAGCAGCGACCCGATCGAACGGCCGACGGTGACCCCGCGGCCGATGACGACGACGTGCTTGCCGGCCAGTTCGATGCCGTTGCGGGTGATCAGCTCGATCACCCCGCGCGGAGTGCACGGCAGCGGGGTCGTGATCTCCGAGTTGACGTTGAGCATGAGACGCCCGAGGTTCGTCGGATGCAGCCCGTCGGCGTCCTTGGCCGGGTCGATCGCTTCGAGGATCGTGTCCGTGTCGATATGGTCCGGCAGCGGCAGCTGCACGATGTAGCCGGTGCACTCGTCATCGTTGTTGAGTTCATCGATGACAGCCAACAGCTCATCCTGGCTCACCGACTCCGGAAGGTCACGACGGATCGACTGGATCCCGACCTCGGCACAGTCACGGTGCTTGCCCGCGACGTACCATTTCGAACCGGGGTCCTCCCCCACCAGGACGGTGCCGAGGCCCGGGACGATCCCGGACTCGGCCAGGGCCGCCACCGTCTCGGTGAGTTCGGCCTTGATCTGCTTCGCACAGGCTCTGCCGTCGAGGATCTGCGCGCTCATCAGTACTGCTCCAGACCTTCGTAGAGCGGGAAATCGTCGCTGAGCTTCTTCACGCGAGCAGCCAGCGCTTCGACGTCGGCGCCGGGCTTGAGCGCTTCGGCGATGACGTCGGCGACCTCGGTGAACTCCTTGTCCCCGAATCCGCGGGTGGCCAGTGCCGGAGTGCCGATGCGCAGTCCGGAGGTGACCATCGGCGGGCGCGGGTCGAACGGCACGGCGTTGCGGTTGACGGTGATGCCGACCGCGTGGAGAAGATCCTCGGCCTGCTGTCCGTCGAGGACCGAGTTGCGCAGGTCGACGAGCACGAGGTGGACATCGGTGCCGCTGGTGAGCACGGTGGCCCCGGCTTCGGCGACATCGGAGGCCAGCAGACGGTCAGCCAGGATCTGTGCACCGCGGACGGTGCGTTCCTGACGTTCCTTGAACTCGGCGGAGGCGGCGAGCTTGAAGGCCACTGCCTTCGCCGCGACGACGTGCATGAGCGGTCCGCCCTGCTGGCCCGGGAAGACAGCGGAGTTGAGCTTCTTCGCGTACTCCTCCTTGCCGAGGATGAAACCGGAGCGAGGTCCGCCGATCGTCTTGTGCACCGTCGAGGACACGACATCGGCGAACGGCACGGGGTTCGGGTGCAGACCGGCGGCGACGAGCCCGGCGAAGTGGGCCATATCGACCCACAGCTTCGCATCGACTTCGTCGGCGATGTCGCGGAAAGCCTGGAAGTCCAGCTGACGAGGATAGGCCGACCAGCCGGCGACGATGACGTCGGGGCGGTGTTCGAGAGCCTTCTCGCGCACCTTGTCCATATCGATGCGGTAGGTGTCGGGGTCGACCTCGTAGGAGGCGACGTCGTAGAGGCGCCCGGAGAAGTTGATCTTCATCCCGTGGGTGAGGTGTCCGCCGTGGGCCAGGGACAGGCCGAGCATCTTGTCACCCTGACGAGCCAGGGCGTGCATGACTGCAGCGTTGGCCGAGGCACCGGAGTGGGGCTGGACGTTCGCGTAGTCGGCTCCGAAGAGGCTCTTGGCGCGGTCGATGGCGAGGTTCTCTGCCACGTCGACGTATTCGCAGCCGCCGTAGTAGCGCTTGCCGGGATAGCCCTCGGCGTACTTGTTCGTCAGCACCGACCCCTGTGCTTCCAGCACGGCGCGGGGGACGAAATTCTCCGAGGCGATCATCTCAAGCGTCGACCGCTGGCGGCCCAGCTCGAGGTCGAGGACTTCGGCGATCTGCGGGTCGATGTCGGCAAGCGAGGCCTGCATCGAGTTTTCGGTCATGAGTACTCTCCTGTGGCATCCGATGATGGGAGCGAAGCAACGCGCACACTGCGGCCGTCACCCGGCACCATGCTAACAGCGACCCCGCCTGCTTCCGGGGCTGCGACCGCCATCCGGATGCCGATGCCGGATGGGTGGAATCCGCATCCACCGATTAGGATCGAGACCATGAGCTGCGAATGGATCCTGAGAGTCACCTGCCCCGATTCGACCGGAATCGTCCATGCCGTGACCGGGGTGCTCGCAGGCCTCGGCGGCAACATCACCGAATCGCAGCAGTTCTCCTCCCCCGATTCGCGTCAGTTCTTCCTGCGCGTCCAATTCTCGACGCCCGCGCAGACCTCGGCTCAGACCGTGGAAGACGGCCTCGCCGAGGTGGCTCCCCGGTTCGCGATGACCGTGAGTCTGCAGCCGGTGGAGAAGAGGACCCGCACACTGATCATGGTGTCCAAGGCCGCGCACTGCCTCAACACTCTGCTGTTCCGGCATTCGGCCGGTCAGCTGCCCATCGACATCGTCGGCGTCGCCGGCAACCATGACGACCTGCGTCCGCTCGCAGAGTTCCACGGCCACGACTTCCACCATATTCCGATCACCCGGGACACGAAGGCCGACGCCGAGGCGAGGCTCTCGGCTCTCGTCGACGACCTCGATGTCGAGCTCATCGTCTTGGCCCGGTACATGCAGATCCTCTCCCCCGACCTCTGCGACCGCCTCGAGGGTCGGGTCATCAACATCCACCATTCGTTCCTGCCCAGCTTCAAGGGCGCGAAACCCTACCATCAGGCCCATGCCCGGGGTGTGAAGATCATCGGGGCGACCGCCCACTACGTCACGAGCGACCTCGACGAGGGTCCGATCATCGAACAGGATGTGGCCCGCGTCGATCACAATCAGGCGATCGCGGATTTCGTCCGGCACGGTCAGGACGTCGAAGCGGCCGTGCTCGCCCGGGCCGTTGCCTGGCATGCGGAAGGCCGGGTGCTCATGGACGGCCACCGCACCGTCGTCTTCGACTGAACCATCACCTCGCCGAGGCGGCGCGACCCTGACCGGGCCTGCCTCGGTGATGGACGGAGTTCGCCCCGTCGTTTGATGCGGTTCTGACACATCTGCGGGCTTTCCGTGTGCCCGGACCCGAGGCTGGGTTAGCCTCGGACTATGAGAGAGACCCACCTCACACCGGAAGTCGAACTCCGTCGTCTGCCGATCCCCCGCGGACCGGTCAACCTGGCCCGACAGGCCGTGCTGCGCATGGCGAACGTCGGGCTCACCGCCGCCTACGGCGCCTACCGGGCACACCCCGCGATCTGGCGTTTCACCGCCCGCCATTACAACCCGCGGCTCGAACCCTTCGCGAAGCTCAATGCATGGATGATCTGCCAGCAGGCCTCCCTCGATGTGCCGGCGTACCAGGACTATCTTGCGCGTTCCGGTTTCGAGTTCCGGTGGTGGGACCTCGAGGCCTACACGCCGACGTCGAAGGACGAGTTCGTTCGCCGCTACAGCGAGGAACATCGCTGCTGGGACGGTCGGATCGACCGTGTCGGCACTGTCGTCGACGAATCCTCGGGCTCCTCGGGCACCCCATTCAACTGGATGCGGTCGAAGAAGGAGCTCGACACCGTCCATAAGAACGTCGCCGGCTACGTCACGATGCTCTTCGACCACACGGACCTGTTCTGCATCAACGCCTTCTCGATGGGTGCCTGGGCGACGGGGACGAACACGGGGCTGGCCATGGCCAAGGTGGCGATGGTGAAGAACACCGGCCCGGATCTCGAGAAGATCCTCGACACGATGCAGCATTTCGGACCGAACCATTCCTACCTCATCAGCGCCTATCCCCCGTTCCTCAAGCATCTCGTCGACCGGATGGACTCCGAGCCAGACAGATGGGCAGACTTCCGGCTCAATGGGTTCGTCGGCGGAGAAGCGATGACGGAAGGTCTGCGCGACTACCTCGAGGCGCGTTTCGAGCGGGTCTATTCCGGGTACGGCGCCAGCGACCTGACGATCGGGATGGCCGGCGAATCCGACCTCTCGGTCGTCATCCGTCGGGCCTTGGCCCACGATCTCGACTTCCGTGCCGATGCGCTCGGCCCCGACGAGTCTCGCGTGCCGATGGTCTTCCAGTACAACCCGTTGGAGACCTATTTGGAGACCACCGACGACGGTGAACTGGTCGCCACGATCAACTCGGCGGCGGTGATGAGTCCACGGCTGCGCTACAACATCGGAGACGAGGCCACGCTCATCGACTTCCCGACCATGGTCGAGCTCACCCGTCGCCATCCGGATCTGGCGCGAGCGTGTTCGGCGGCGTTCGCCGGCAATGGGATGAAGCTGCCGTTCGTGCTGCTGTTCGGGCGCGCGGATTCGACGATCTCGTATATGGGCGCCAACATCTACCCCCTCGACATCGAGAACGGGCTCTACCGAGACAATCCCCGGGCCCACCTCATCGAGTCCTTCCGCATCGAACTGCGTGAGATCGCCGGGCACGAACAGCGCCCCGCCCTGCACATCCAGCTGCGGGAAGAGTCCCCGTCCATGGACGGGGCTGCGCGGCAGGACCTGGCTGGGACGATCCGGGCCGGGGTGCTCGGACACCTGGCGTCGGTGTCGAGAGACTTCGCGCAGAGCCTGGAGGAGGACCCGACGACCGCGGAGATCCACGTCGAGATCCACGATCACGCCACAGGCCCGTTCGAAACGGCGAACACGAAGATCAAGAACGTCTATGTCCAACGAACGCAGGAGGGTGACGATGCGATCGAATGATTTCTCCCAGGCTCCCCCACAGGCCCGCGCCGAGGCGTTCTTCCTCGGCGCGAACCGCTACCGCAATCCGCTGGCGATGATGGGCCAGCTGCGGAGGTGGCCGCGGGTGGCCAAGGGGCTGAAGGCCTCAGCCGGCTACCTGTGGCATCGCAGCTACTTCGAGTTTCCCGACCGGATCGGACTGATGGTCGCCTTCGCCACCCGTGACGACCTCCTCGCCTATGCACGCACCCCCGAGCATCGGGAGATCATGAAATGGCTGGTCGGCAGCGGCAAGGACTCCCCGGCCCGAGGCGGCTTCATCCGGATCCTCACGGCCGATGAGTGGGGATACACGAATGGTGAGTTCCGAGCCGAGGACGGCCGGTTGGGCATGATCGACGATTTCACGAAACTCAGTTCCGAATGAGACCGCGGCGGGTGCGTTCCCGGGCCGATCTCGCCGAGTTCATCGACCTGGCTCCTCGCCTGGCGCGGGCGCGCGGCGAAGAGGACCACTATGTTCCACTCTTCGCCGCCGATATCCGCGACTGGTTCGCCGGTCGCGGGTGGTTCGACGAACCCGCCGAGCTCTGGCTGTTCGACACCGATCGGGCAGAAGCGGCGGCCCGCGTCATGTGCCACCGGTCGGCAGCATTGGCCGCCGAACTGGGTTCTGCTGACGCAACCGCTGCGCCTCTGTTCTTCGGCGCCGTCGAAGTCGCCGACGAGGAGGCGCTGGACGTGCTGATTGCGTTCCTCGACGAGCGAGCCGAACAGGTGGGAGCATCACGGATCTTCGGTCCCGTCTCTCCCCTGCCGAACGTCACCGGCGGTCTGCTCACCGACGGCGTCCGCCATCCCGGCTTCTTCGACTCAGCGTGGAATCCCGCCTTCTGCTGGCCGGCATTCGCCGCGGCCGGGTTCGAGACCTGGGGGCCGGCACACACGTGGGAGGTGCCCGTCGGTTCCATTCCCGCAGCCCGTGCGACTGCGGTCACCGCTGACGAATGGCGTCGCCTGAGGCTGCGTCGCCGCCCTGTCTCCCGTCTCGGCCTGCGCCGTTTCGCCGACCGGCTGCTGCCGAGCCTCAATGCCGCCTTCTCCGAACTGCCCTATTACACGTCCATCACACCCGCTCAGCTGCGCTCGCAGATGCAGGGCCTGTCCGCCCTGATGGACCCCGATCTCATCATCGACATCACCGGTGCCGACGATCCTGCCGACGCCCCGCCTCGCTGCTTCGCTCTCGTCATTCCCGACCCGGTGCCGATCCTGCGTCGCCACGGCGGCCGCCTCGGTGTGCGCACCGTCTGCGACCTGCTCCGGCACCGTCGCACGATGAGCGACGCGGTGCTCATCATCCAAGGCACCGACCCTCGCTATCAGGGGTCGGGTCTGCTCAGCCTGGCCATCCGCGAACTCAACTGTGCGCTGGTCGCCAAGGGATATCGACGGCTGCGGGTCACGTTCATCGCCGAGGACAATCCCGCCTCGGCGGCGGTCTTCGCCCGTTCCGGGGGCAGGCAGCTGCACCGGCTCGTGTTCGTCGACCGCACCCTGCCTCCGTCCCCGCCCGAGGAGCACCGTTGACACTGACCACTGCCCTCGTCGAGTCGCTCTTCACTGTCGCCGCCTCCGCCCCATCCGCCCACAACACCCAGCCCTGGGTTCCTGAGATCACGAGCTGCACGCCGACGGTCGCCGAGGTGCGGGTCGGGGCCGACCCCGCCCGCGTGCTGCCCCACGGGGACCCGCGCAGTGAGGATCTCCACCTGAGCCTGGGCTGCTGGGTGGAGGCGCTGACGATCGCCGCCGCCGAGGTGGGGCTGCGCACCGAATCGGTCACCGTCCGAGGGCGCGGGCCCACCGTGGACATCCGGGTGCGCTTGGCCACCGGGGAATCCATCGCGGACCCCGCCGAGAAGGATCCCGCGTCGGCGGACGGCAGTGTGTGGCCCGCGTTCGGGACCGCGGACCTGCACCATCGTCAGGTCGACCGCGGCCCCTTGGTCCGGGCCGAGGCCCGATTCGCCGAGGCGGCCGCGATCTGTCGCAGCGCCATGGCCGACACAGCGGTCGACCTGGTGGAGGTCCCCGACCGCGCCTGGCGGGCATGGCTGCGTCGTGCCGCACTGCATTCCTTCGGTGACCGACCGGTGTTCGCCGAGACCTTGCGGTGGCTGCGCTTCGACCCCGCCGATCCGCGCTACCACCGGGACGGACTCACCGCCGAGTGTCTGCGCATCCCGGCGGCAGGTGCTCGAGTCGCTGTCTTCCTCGATCGCCCCTGGCTGCGCTCCTGGATCGTCGGCCTGACATCGGTGGGGCTCAGACCATTCGCACTCGCGGACTCCGCGATGAGGTCGTTCGCGAACTCGGATCGGGGATCACGACGGTCGACCCTGCGCCGTTCATTGCGTGCGGGACTTCGGCGGACCTCTGCGGCAAAGCCCACCTCGTCTGCTCGTCACGACCGACGTCATTCCCATCATCTGGTCCTGTCCGTCCCCGATCGACCGACGCTGTCGGCCGCGGACGAGGTGGGGGTCGGACGGATCCTGCTGCGGCTCTGGCTGACACTCGACCGGCACGGGCTGCGCGTCGATGTCCACTCCGAAGTCAAGGACAGTCCGACCGTCCGACGCGAATTGGCGACCTTCCTCCGCGGTCGGCCGATCGCGGCCTTCTCGGCGGGGGCCTCCACCACGCCGGTTCCCCGAGCACCCCGTCTGCCGACTGTCTGACGCTGGCGTCTGTCGAGCCCTGCTGTCGGAGGCAGGTCGAGGTGTATCTTCACACCAGGTAGGCGCACAGGGAATTCACACCTCCGACCTCTTGTGCTGTAGGGTCGGCTCGGTCTATCAAAGGAGCTGAGTTCAGATGTCGGAAACCACTTTCCGTATGATCGCGATCGTCCTCTACTTCATCGGCATGCTGGCCATCGGCTGGTTCGCCTACCGCAAGACGAGGAACAACCTCGATGAATATATGCTCGCCGGCCGTGGACTGCGGCCAGGCGTTGCCGCTCTCAGCGCCGGCGCCTCGGATATGTCCGGCTGGCTGCTCATGGGGCTGCCCGGCGCCATCTACGTCTCCGGTCTCATCGAAGCGTGGATCGCCGTCGGCCTCACCGTCGGCGCGTGGATCAATTGGAAGATCGTCGCACCCCGACTGCGCGCGTTCACGGAGAAGGCCGACGATTCGATCACGATCCCCAGCTTCTTCGAACAGCGCCTGAAGGATCGGACACGACTGCTGCGCATCGTGTGCGGCATCATCATCCTCGTCTTCTTCACCTTCTACGTCTCTTCGGGCATGGTGGCGGCCGGAAAGTTCTTCGAGTCGAGCTTCGGACTCAACTACCTCGGCGGAATGCTCCTCGTCGCCGCGATCACCATGGTCTACACCCTCTTCGGCGGCTTCCTCGGTGCAACTCTCACCGACGTCGCCCAGGGGCTGCTGATGTTCGCCGCTCTCATCGCCGTGCCGATCGTCGCCGTCATCAACGCCGGCGGCCCCTCGACCGTCATCAGCAACGTCACCGAGATCGACCCCGGCCTGCTCAGCCTCGTCGGCTCGGGAGACTTCTGGACCTTCGCCACGATCGCATCCATCGTCTCCGCGCTGGCCTGGGGACTGGGCTACTTCGGACAGCCGCACATCATCGTGCGCTTCATGGCTCTGCGCACTCCTGCCGATGCCGGCGTCGCCCGGCGCATCGGCATCAGCTGGATGGCGATCTCCGCTCTCGGCGCCATCGCCACCGCCATCGTCGGCATCTCCTACTTCTCCCAGCACGCGGACATGGAGCCCGCCGATGCCGAGACCGTCTTCCTCGACCTCGCGCAGATCCTCTTCCACCCATTCATCGCCGGCCTCGTGCTGGCAGCGGTGCTGGCTGCGATCATGTCGACGATCTCCTCGCAGCTCGTCGTCACGTCATCGGCGCTCATCGAGGACCTCTTCAAGATCGTCGCCCTGCGCACCGGTTCCACACGCACTCTGCAGGACAAGACCTATGTGCTGCTCGGCCGCCTCGGCGTGCTCGTCGTCGCCATCATCGCGGTGGTGCTCGCGATCTCGCCGTCGAACAGCATCCTCGACCTCGTCGCATTCGCATGGGCAGGATTCGGCGCATCCTTCGGCCCGATCGTCCTGCTCACTCTGTTCTGGAAGCGACTGAGCAACTGGGGCGCCCTGTTCGGTCTGCTCTCCGGTGCGGTGGTGGCCTTCGTCTGGGGGCAGGTGAGCACTCCGATGACGGACGCGATCTACGAGATCATTCCCGGCTTCATCGTCAACCTCGTCGTCGCCGTCGTCGTCAGCCGCTTCACCTACAAGCACGATGAGGCCTCTGACATCGAGTTCGACGAGTCCGTGGCGCTCTCCCGAGCCAAGTGAGAGCGAACGTGTGACGGTGAGAGCCGACGCACGACGGCGCGGGGCGTGAGAGCCGACGCACGCGTGGAAAAGGCCGGGGCATGTGTGCCCCGGCCTTCTTCGTGCCCCGGCCTGCGTCGTGCCCCGGCCTTCTTCGTATCGACACGTCAGTACGACCCATGGCCTACCCGCCATCGGTGCACCGAACGGATCGCGCCTCAGGTTGCGTACCCGAATAATCGCTTTTCGTTCCAATCATCTGAATCGAGAGCGATGATCGGAACGAAAAGCGATTATTCACGCCGAGGTGGCCAGACAGGTGCGTCCACACTGACCCCGCCGAGGCGGCCTGCACGACCTTGTCGACCGCCGCACCAGCGGTGAAGACACGTCGGGCGGGCACCTGTGCGGGTGCCCGCCCGACGTGTCTGACTCACGGCTCGGCAGATCCCGGCCGAGAGTCGGTCGAGGAGTTTACTTCTCCTCGGCAGCCTCGTCAGCGGTCTCGGCGTCAGCCTCGACAGCATCGGCCTCGACAGCGGCGTCCTCGGTGGGCGCCTCGTCGACGACCTCGGCCTCAACCGGTGCCTCTTCAGCCGGAGCGGCAGCGGCGGTGGCCTGTTCGGCTTCCTTCACGGTCGCCTGCTTCGGCGAGTAGGGCTCGAGGACCAGTTCGATGACGGCCATCGGGGCGTTGTCGCCGGGGCGAGGACCGATCTTGGTGATCCGGGTGTATCCACCGGGACGCTCGGCCATCGTTTCGGCGATCGAGGTGAAGAGCTCGTGCACGATCGACTTGTCGGAGATCTGGCCGAGCACGCGACGACGTGCGGCCAGGTCACCCTTCTTGGCGTTCGTGATCATGCGCTCGGCAACCGGGCGCAGGCGCTTGGCCTTGGTCACGGTCGTCTTGATCTGCTTGTGCTCGAACAGCTGGGCTGCCAGGTTGTTGAGCATCATGCGCTCGTGTGTGGGCGATCCGCCGAGGCGGGGACCCTTGGTTGGGGTTGGCATTGTCAGTTACTCCTAGGTCTTAATCAGTACTGTTCGTCTTCGACGTAGGACTGGTCCTCATCAACGAGTCCGGCTTCGAAGCCGGCAGGACTGTCCTTGAGGCTCAGGCCGAGCTCGTTGAGCTTCGCCTTGACCTCGTCGATCGACTTCGAACCGAAGTTGCGGATATCCATCAGATCGGCTTCGCTGCGAGCAACGAGCTCACCGACGGTGTGGATGCCTTCGCGCTTGAGGCAGTTGTAGGAGCGCACGGTCAGGTCGAGATCTTCGATCGCCAGCGCCAGGTCGGCGGCCAGTGCCGCGTCCACAGGCGAGGGTCCGATCTCGATGCCTTCAGCTTCGACGTTGAGCTCTCGAGCCAGGCCGAAGAGTTCGACCAGGGTCTTGCCCGCAGATGCGATGGCATCGCGCGGGGTCATCGAGGGCTTGGTTTCGACGTCGAGGACCAGTCGGTCGAAGTCGGTGCGCTGTTCGACACGCGTGGCTTCGACCTTGTAGGTGACCTTGAGAACCGGGGAGTAGATCGAATCGACCGGGATCCGGCCGATCTCTGCATCCGCGTTCTTGTTCTGAGCGCTCGAAACGTATCCGCGTCCACGTTCGATGGTCAGTTCCATGTCCAGACGCCCCTCACCATTCAGCGTGGCGATGTGCAGGTCCGGATTGTGGATCTCGACCCCGGCGGGAGCAGAGACATCGGCAGCGGTCACGGTGCCGGGTCCCTGCTTGCGCAGGTAGGCGACGACCGGTTCGTCGAATTCGGACGATACGACCAGGGACTTCAGGTTGAGGATGAACTCGGTGACATCCTCCTTGACTCCCGGTACGGTGCTGAACTCGTGGAGCACTCCGTCGATCCGGATGGACGTGACGGCGGCACCAGGGATCGAGGACAGCAGGGTCCGGCGAAGCGAGTTGCCGAGGGTGTAGCCGAATCCGGGCTCGAGCGGTTCGATGGCGAACCGTGAGCGGTTATCGGAGACGACTTCTTCCGTGAGCGTTGGGCGCTGTGCAATGAGCACGTGGGCTTCCTTTCAGCGAACATCCGCTATATGACGTTCGCACTGCACGTCATGGCTCTGAGGCCATGAAGAACGGTTCGGGTTATCTGGGAATCCGTTCTGCGACCGATGTCGGACAAGTGCCCGTCATCCGTTGCAGTTCCACGGAAGGATCAGCCGCGGCGGCGCTTGGGGGGACGGCAGCCGTTGAACGGAACGGGGGTGACATCCTGGATGGTTCCCAGTTCCAGGCCGGCGGCCTGCAGCGAACGGATGGCCGTCTCGCGGCCCGAGCCCGGTCCCTTGACGAACACGTCGACCTTCTTCAGGCCGTGTTCCTGCGCCCGGCGAGCAGCCGATTCAGCAGCCATCTGAGCGGCGTACGGGGTCGACTTGCGCGAACCCTTGAAGCCGATCTCACCTGAGGAGGCCCAGGAGATGACAGCACCGGTCGGATCGGTGATCGACACGATGGTGTTGTTGAAGGTTGATTTGATGTGAGCCTGGCCGGCAACGATATTCTTCTTCAGCTTGCGGCGAGGCTTGCGCACTGTAGCGGCGCGTGACTTGGGAGGCATATGTCCTACTCCTGATCGAGGTGGTTGGCGCTGGCCAACCGGGTGAGCGTGTTACTTCTTCTTACCGGCCACGGTGCGCTTGGGTCCCTTGCGGGTACGCGCATTGGTCTTGGTCCGCTGACCGCGAACCGGCAGACCGCGGCGGTGACGCAGGCCTTCATAGCTTCCGATTTCGACCTTGCGGCGGATATCGGCGGCCACCTCACGACGGAGGTCACCCTCAACCTGGAATGTGCCCTCGATGTAGTCACGCAGCTGGACGAGCTCTGCGTCGCTCAAGTCCTTCACACGGGTATCAGGGCTGATTCCCGTTTCGGTCAGGGTCTGGCGCGCACGGGTGCGGCCCACACCATAGATGTAAGTCAAGGCGACTTCCACACGCTTTTCACGCGGGATGTCGACTCCGGCAAGTCGTGCCATGGGTACTGTCTCCTGTTGTTGTTTCGGAGGTGCTGATGCAGACCTGTCCTTGGTCTCCCAAGGTCTCCGGCCCCCGACCGGAGGTATCGTCCTGTGTCCGTTCCGCCGAAGCTCTCACTTCTCGCGGGTCCGAACGCAGATGGCGAGGTCTGCGCGGGTGTGGTGCTGCTGAAGCCCCTCTCGGAGGAGCCTCGATCTGCTCAGAACGAGCTGCTCAGCCCTGGCGCTGCTTGTGGCGCGGGTTGGAGCAGATGACGATGACCCGACCGTGACGGCGGGTAATCTGGCAGTTCTCGCAGATCTTCTTGACGCTGGGCTTAACCTTCATCGTTTTTCCTTCTTTCGGTCCCTGCCCGGCAGGACAGGACGCGAATGATCGAAGATCCTTACTTGTAGCGGTAAACGATTCGTCCGCGCGAGAGATCGTATGGAGACAGCTCCACGACGACCCGGTCCTCGGGAAGGATGCGGATATAGTGCTGTCGCATCTTTCCGGAGATATGTGCGAGCACCTTGTGCCCGTTGCTCAGCTCGACCCGAAACGATGCGTTCGGCAGAGCCTCGACAACGGTGCCCTCGATCTCAATGACCCCTTCTTTTTTGGCCATATCGTTCGCTAACCTCGTATTCCCGCGAAACCTTCGCGTTCGACGTAATCGTGTATCACCGACTCAGTGCCGGTGACCCCTCGGCCTGCCGTCCTCGTCACCACATGAAAAGATGTGGATGGCAGAAGCCGCCCACAACTGAAAAAGGGTGAGTTGAATGAGAACAGACCAATCATCAACCCTACACTACGGGGAAAGATTCTTCCACACGGTGTTCGCTTCCGGGCGTGAAGTCCCTTACAATTCCATCCTCGCCGAGGCGGCCGACCGCTCCCGTGACGGCTGAGGTCGAATGCACCCGACGTTCACCGACGCGACTGCTAGCGTGAGAACCGCCCCCGACGCAGTCCCCGAAGAGGAGTACACAGATGTCCGATTTCGATGCCATCACCGAGGAGTCCCTGGTCACGAAGGGCGGGCGCAAGTGGTCGTCCTTCCCCGGTTCCATCGGAGCCTTCATCGCCGAGATGGACTTCGGGGTCGCTCCTGCAGTGCGTCAGTCGCTGCAGACCATCGATGACCGCGACCTCTACGGCTACGCTCCCGCCGATCTCGTCGCCGATCTGAAGACAGCGACCTCGAGCTTCTGCTCCGAGCACTACGGCTGGCGCATCCCCGTCGGCCACATCGAACCGGCCAGTGATGTGCTGGCCGCGTTCCTCGGCGTGCTCACCCACCTCACCCCGCCCGACACCCCGATCGTGCTGCCGACACCGGCCTACATGCCCTTCTTCGACGTCGCGCGGGTGACCGGCCGCGAACTCATCGAAGTTCCGATGCTGCGGTCGGAATCCGGCTGGTCCCTCGATCTCGACGCCATCGCCTCTGCCCTGACGCCCGGTGCGACATTCGTTCTGTGCAATCCGCACAATCCGATCGGCAAGGTCTACACCGAGGCCGAGCTGTCGGCACTCGCGGACGTCGTCGAGGACGCAGGAGCCCGGGTGTTCTCCGACGAAATCCATGCTCCCGTCGTCTATGCCCCCGCACGGCACATCCCGTATGCCGCCCTCACCGAGGCGACCGCCGCGCACACCGCGACCGCGACGGCCGCGTCGAAGGCCTTCAACATCCCCGGCCTCAAATGCGCTCAGCTCATCCTCACCTCTTCTGCCGACCGTGATGTCTGGGCCGAGAAGGGGCAGTTCGTCTCCGGTGCCGCCTCGAACCCGGGAATCCTGGCGACGACCGCCGCATACACCCGCTCGAGCGACTGGCTGAGCGAGGTCAACGGCTACCTCAAGGCAAACCGCGATCATTTCACCGATCTCGTCGGCTCGCTGCTGCCGGGGGCCGCCTACATCGAACCCGAAGGCACGTATCTGGCGTGGTTGGATCTGCGCGGCTACGGCCTGGAGTCGGGTCTGTCCGCTATCATCCGTTCCCGCGCCGAGGTGGCCGTGACCGAGGGTCGCCTGTGCGGTGAGGTCGGGGCCGGGCATATCCGGTTCAACTTCGCCCTCCCCCGTCCTCTGCTCACCGAGGCGGTCGAGAGGATCGCCCGGATCCTCTGAGCCCCGTCCCGAGGCACGTTGTTCTTCGGCGGCTCAGTGCTCGGGCAGCCATTCGATGAGGTCGAAAGAGGAGCTGGCTCCCGCACACTCGCGGATCTGCTGATCGAAGCGCAGATAGTACTCGAGATTGCACTGCTGCATGAGAGCGCGGAACCGCACGGCCGGCTGAGTGCCGTCGACGAGGGCTTCGGGCAGCAGCGGGTGGGTCATCACGGCACGCGCGATGTCAAAGTACAGATCGAAGAAGCCTCTCAAGCTCAGCTCCGGGCATCCGGTTCCCGGCGCTGATCCGCCCGAGGTCAGTGCGTTCATGCGCTGCTCCAATTCAGGCAGCTGGGCGAGAGCGGCATCGAGTTCGAAGGCCCGAGTCGTCATCCTGCGAGCCGCGGCCGTGGAGTCGGGTGTCAGCTCTCCCGCCTCGGACCAGCTGGGACCCGACATCTCGGGCAGCCGCGCCGACAGCTGAGCGGACCGGTCTGCGAAGCCGATGAGGATTCCCGGCCTCAGCTGCCTGTATCCCAAGCTCTGGGCAATGTACTGCAGTCGGTCCCGCAGACCGCGCGAGGACTCCGGAACGGAATACACAACAGTGTGGAAGCGACCCTCGTAGTCCGGAAAGACATGGTCGCCTGCGATGTCGCCGAAGTCCGAGAGGACGTGTTCGCTCAGGCGGTAGACGGAGACCCGCCCGAAACGCTCACTGCTGATGATGCCTCGTTGGACCATTCGCACGAGCTGATTGTGCACGCTCGAGGAAGAATACCCGTGCTCACCCAGCACACTGACGATGACGGGCCCCGGCAGTCCACTCGCCTGCAGACACCCGAAAGCGGAGATCACATCGAAGGCGATACGTGTCATCCGATAGCGATCGCCCACATCTGTCCGACGTTTCGGGACATCGTGGACACTCGTCATGGCCAGATCCTACCGTGAAAACACAAGGATCGGTGCCGACAAGGACCGAGATCGCAGCGAAGCGACGAGGAGCCACAACATGGATGACGAGAAGCACTCAATCGATCAGCGCGCGTACCAGATGTCCCGCACATCGGGAATGCTGGCGGGGGCCATCACGGCCTTCATCGCCTTCTGCGCGCTCCAGATCTTCGGGTTCACCATCGCCGAGACCGCAACATGGATGTTCGCGCTCGGGCTGATGGCGGCGTCCGGAACTTTCGCCGCCGTCTACTTCGTCGGCAGGTCGACCCTGAGGAGGCAGATGGCGGCCACCTGAGTTCGGGCTCGGGCCCCCTCCCCCGCGGATCTCCCCTCAGATGCCGTTCGGAGGCACGGGAGTGATTCCGAACGGTGCCAATCCGGCCGCTCCACCGTCGGCGGCTGTGAGTACCCAGACTCCCCCATCGTGGCGAGCCACGCTGTGTTCCCAGTGGCTCGCCCGTGAGCCGTCTGCCGTGACGACTGTCCAGTCATCGGCAAGGGTGCGCGTATCCGCGCCGCCGGTGGTGAGCATCGGTTCGATCGCCAGGCACATTCCGGGCTTGGTCTTCGGGCCGTTCGAACGCGCACGGTAGTTGAGCACCTCTGGAGCCATGTGCATGGAGGTGCCGATCCCGTGTCCGGTGAATTCCTCGACGAGACCCAGGTGGGGGAAGGACTCGGAGACGAAGTCATCGATGGCGTCTCCGATGTCGCTGACCTTCGTGCCCGTTGCGAACGCCGCGATGCCTGCCCACATGGCCGCCTCGGTGGCGGTTGAGAGCTCACGGTCGGCGGCCGTGCCCGCTTCGTCGCCGCCGACGATCATCGTCAGCGCGGAGTCCCCGTGGAAGCCGTCGACGATCGCACCGCCGTCGATCGAGACGATGTCGCCGGCGTGGAGGACACGAGGCCCCGGGATGCCGTGGACGATCTCCTCGTTCACGGAGATGCACACGACCGCAGGAAATCCCTGATAGCCCTTGAAGTTCGACCGTGCCCCGGCGGAGTCGATGACCGCCTCGGCGGCGGCGTCCACCTCGGCCGTGGTGGCCCCGGGAACGGCCGCGGACCGGGCTGCTGACAGCACTTGCCGTGTCAGCTGCCCGGCCCGATGCATGAGCTCAAGCTCCGCGGGAGTCTTCAGCTCGATACGCGGTCCGAAGATCATCGAATGGACGACAGGATGCGTTCGGTGATGTCGTCGACGTCGCCGAGGCCGTCGACCTGGCGCAGCAGTCCGCGGCTGCGGTAGATATCGGTCAGCGGCTGCGTCTGCTCTTCGTACACGTCGAGACGGTGGCGGATGACGTCTTCGCTGTCATCGCTGCGGCCCTCGGTCTGAGCCCGCGCGAGCAGGCGGGCGACGACCTCGTCGGTGTCGGCCGTGAGTTCGACGACGTGCTCGATGGCTGTGTCCTCGGCTGCGAGGATCCGATCGAGCTCATCGACCTGGGCACTGGTGCGGGGGTATCCGTCGAGGAGGAACCCGACAGCTGCATCGTCCTGTGCCAGACGGTCGGCGACCATCGAGTTCGTGACCTCGTCGGGCACGTATTCGCCGGCATCCATGTAGCGTTTCGCCAGCTTGCCCAGCTCGGTCTCACCCTTCACATTCGCCCGGAAGATGTCTCCGGTCGAGATGGCTGGGATGCCGAGCGCCTCGGACAGGCGGGCGGCCTGGGTGCCCTTGCCGGCGCCGGGAGGGCCGATCAGGATGATGCGTGAACTCATAAGATGTCCTTCCAATGGGATGTCCGCTGAACGTCAGCGTCCGGTCGTATCAGCGCAGCAGACCCTCGTAGTGGCGCTGCTGCATCTGTGCGTCGATCTGCTTGACCGTTTCGAGGCCGACGCCCACGACGATCAGCAGGGAGGTGCCGCCGAACGGGAAGTTCTGATTGGCATTGATGAGCACCAGCGCGATCAGCGGGATGAGGGCGACGAAGGCAAGGTAGAGCGAGCCGGGGAAGTTGATGCGGCTGAGCACGTAGCTCAGATATTCGGCGGTCGGGCGACCGGCGCGGATACCCGGGATGAACCCGCCGTACTTCTTCATATTGTCCGCAACCTCTTCCGGGTTGAAGGTGATGGCGACGTAGAAGTAGGCGAAGAAGATCGTCAGCAGGGCGTACACGGTGATGTAGATCGGGTGGTCACCGCGGGTGAAGTAGGTGTTGATCCATTCGACCCACGTGGATTCGGGATCGAAGAACTGCGAGACCAGGCTCGGCAGATAGAGCACCGAGGACGCGAAGATGACGGGGATGACACCGGCCATGTTCACCTTGATCGGAATATAGGTCGAGGTTCCGCCGAACATCCGACGGCCCACCATCCGCTTGGCGTACTGGACGGGAATTCTGCGCTGCGACTGCTCGACGAAGACGACGAGGGCGACGAGCACGAGACCCACGACCATGACGATGAGGAAGATGTCGACGCCCTGTTCGCGGAAGATCGCACCGAGCGAGGATGGGAAGGCGGAGGCGACGGAGGTGAAGATCAGCAGCGACATTCCGTTGCCCACACCGTGTTCGGTGATCTGCTCGCCGAGCCACATGATCAGGCCGGTGCCTGCGGTCAGAGTCAGCACGAGGACTGCGATGCCCCACCAGGTGTCGTTGGCGATGAGGTCCTGGCAGCCTTCGACCTTGCCGAACAGCGCACCGGAACGGACGGTCGCCACAAGAGTCGTCGAGTTGAGGATGGCGAGGCCGATGGTCAGGTAGCGAGTGTACTGAGTCAGCTTCGCCTGACCCGAGGCTCCTTCCTTGTGAAGAGCCTCGAAGCGCGGAATGACCACGCGCAGCAGCTGGACGATGATGCTCGCGGTGATGTAGGGCATGATGCCCAGGGCGAAGATCGACAACTGCAGCAGCGCGCCGCCGCTGAAGAGGTTGATCATGGCGAATCCGCCCTCATTGAGCTGAGGCGAAGCCACGCATTCCTGCACCTTGGTGTAGTCGATGCCAGGCGAGGGAATGAACGAGCCGAGTCGGAAGATGACAAGAATGCCCAGGGTGAAGAGGAGTTTCTTCCTCAAGTCGGGCGTTCTGAAGGCCCTCCGGATTGCGCCGATCAAGCGTCCTCCTCGTTGGGGGATGAAAAGTCAGAGTCGTGGTCGCGACCTGGCGATTGAGACAAATACCTGCAAAAGACTACCAGGGTATGCCCTCCAGGCCGAAACCGGCGAAGCCCGTTGCGGCCTGAGTTTCAGGCGGTGTCCGAGAAGTCTCGGGGGCTCGGTTCGAGGTGGCATCGTCATGGACTCTCACCGGTGTGCTCGCGTCGGAGCGATGCTCGCCGCCGTGACAGTTGCGGGCATGCAGAAGGGGGCGGCCACCGAAGTGGCCGCCCCCTTGCCGGCGTAGAGACCGGGATACCGTCCGAGACGAACGGATCAGGCCTCGTTGGCGCTTCCGCCTGCAGCCTTGATCTTCTCGGCTGCGGAGCCGGAGAACTTGTCTGCAGTGATGTTCAGGGCCACGGTGATCTCACCGGTGCCGAGAACCTTGACGGGCTGCTTTGCGCGCACAGCGCCCTTCTCCACGAGGTCGGCGACGGTGACGTCTCCGCCCTCGGGGAACAGGCTGGACAGCTTGTCGAGGTTGACAACCTGGAACTCCACCTTGGCGGGGTTCTTGAATCCACGCAGTTTGGGCAGACGCATGTGCATCGGAGTCTGGCCGCCCTCGAAGCCGTGCGGAACCTGGTAGCGGGCCTTCGTGCCCTTGGTTCCGCGTCCGGCGGTCTTGCCCTTCGAAGCCTCACCACGACCGACGCGGGTCTTGGCGGTCTTGGCTCCCGGGGCAGGGCGCAGATCGTGCAGCTTCAGCGAGTCGTTGTTCGACATATCAATCGACCTCTTCCACAGTCACGATGTGGCGGACAGCGTTGATCATTCCCCGGATCTCGGGGCGATCTTCCTGCACCACAACGTCGTTGGTCCGCTTGAGACCGAGCGAACGCAGCGTGTCGCGCTGGCTCTGACGGTATCCGATTGCGGACTTGCGCTGAGTAATCTTGAGCTTTGCCATCAGGACTTCGCCCCACTTTCAGCGGCTGCTCGCAGCAGTGCGTGCGGAGCAACCTCGTCGACGGGCAGGCCGCGGCGAGCCGCAACCTCTTCCGGACGCTCGAGGCCCTTCAGCGCGGCGATCGCGGCGTGCACGATGTTGATCGCGTTCGCCGAGCCCAGCGACTTGGACAGGACGTCCTGGACGCCTGCCGCATCGAGGACCGCACGGACGGGTCCACCGGCGATGACTCCGGTACCCGGAGCGGCCGGACGCAGCAGGACGACGCCTGCAGCCTCCTCGCCCTGGATCGGGTGCGGAATGGTCTTCTGGATGCGGGGAACGCGGAAGAAGTTCTTCTTCGCTTCCTCGACACCCTTGGCGATGGCGGCAGGAACTTCCTTCGCCTTGCCGTAGCCCATGCCGACCATGCCGTCGCCGTCGCCGACCACGACGAGAGCCGTGAAGGAGAACCGACGTCCGCCCTTGACGACCTTCGACACGCGGTTGATCGTGATGACGTGTTCGATGAACTGGTTCTTGTCTTCACGGTCGTTGCGACCGCCGCGTCCGCGACCTTCGCCGCGTCCGCGACCCTGACCGCCCTGTCCGCCCTGGCCGCGGCCACGGGAAGAACGGTCACCGCTGTTGTCGGTGCGGGTCTCAGCAGCTGCCTGCTGTTCCTTGTTCTCTTCAGTGCTCATAGGGCCAATCCTCCTTCACGGGCACCTTCGGCGATTGCCTGCACACGGCCGTGGTAGGCATTGCCTCCACGGTCGAAGACGACGGATTCGATTCCGGCGTCCTTGGCACGCTGAGCAACCAGCTCGCCCACCTTGCGGGCCTTGCCGGTCTTGTCGCCTTCGAATGTCCGCAGGTCGGCTTCCATGGTGGAGGCCGAAACCAGGGTCTTGCCGACGGTGTCGTCGATGACCTGGACGAAGACGTGGCGCGTGGAGCGAGTCACTGAGAGGCGAGGGCGCTCGGTCGTGCCGCTGACATGCTTGCGCAGTCGAGCGTGACGACGCTTGCGAGCAGCTGCCCTGCCTTTGCCGTAGCTTTCCTTCTTGCCAAAGGCCATCTTTACTTACCAGCCTTTCCGACCTTGCGACGGACGATTTCGCCGGCGTAGCGCACGCCCTTGCCCTTGTAAGGCTCGGGCTTACGCAGCTTCCGGATGTTCGCAGCCGTCTCACCGACGAGCTGCTTGTCGATTCCGTGGACAGCGACCTTGGTCTGGCCGTCGACGCTGAAGGAGATTCCCTCCGGCGGTTCGACGACGATCGGGTGGCTGTAGCCGAGGGCGAACTCGAGGTTCGATCCCTTGGCCAGGACACGGTAACCGGTTCCGACGATCTCGAGGGCCTTGGAGTAGCCATCGGTCACACCGACGATCATGTTGTTGATGAGCGTACGGGACAGTCCGTGCAGCGAACGCGATTCGCGCTCCTCGTCCGGACGGGCCACTGTGATGACACCGTCTTCGAGCGAGACCGTGATCGGCTCGGCGATGGTGACGGACAGCTCGCCCTTAGGTCCCTTGACGGCGACATCCTGGCCGTCGACCTTGACCTCGACGCCGCTGGGAACGGAGATCGGGTTCTTGCCAATACGTGACATGTTCTTCTCTCCTTCCTTTACCAGACGTAGGCGAGGACTTCCCCACCCACACCCTTCTTGGCGGCCTGACGGTCCGTCAGGAGACCTGACGAGGTCGACAGGATGGCGATGCCGAGGCCGCCGAGAACCTTGGGCAGGTTCGTGGACTTCGCGTAGACGCGCAGTCCCGGCTTCGACACACGGCGCAGGCCGGCGATCGAACGTTCCCGGTTGGGTCCGAACTTCAGGTCCAGGAGCAGCGTCTTGCCGACTTCGGCGTCTTCGACGCTCCAGCCGGTGATGTAGCCCTCGGTCTTGAGGATCTCGGCGATGTTCGACTTGAGCTTCGAGAACGGCATGCTGACGTCCTCGTGATAAGCCGAGTTGGCGTTGCGCAGACGCGTAAGCATGTCTGCGACTGGATCAGTCATTGTCATTTGGGCACGTGCCCTTCCTCGTTACGGTTTCCGCCCACATGCTGTGCTTGGACCTGCAACGTAGCGATTATTTTTGCTTGAACGGGAACCCGAGGTGACGCAGCAGTGCACGTCCCTCATCGTCGGTTGCCGCGGTGGTGACGACGGTGATGTCCATACCGCGGACACGGTCGATCCGGTCCTGGTCGATCTCGTGGAACATGGACTGTTCCGTGAGGCCGAAGGTGTAGTTGCCGTGTCCGTCGAACTGACGATCCGAGAGTCCACGGAAGTCGCGGATACGCGGCAGTGCCAGAGTGATGACGCGGTCGATGAACTCCCACATCCGAGCTCCACGCATGGTCACGTGGGCGCCGATGGGCTGACCTTCGCGCAGCTTGAACTGTGCGATGGACTTGCGGGCACGGGTCACGACGGGCTTCTGACCGGTGATCAGAGTCAGGTCGTTGATCGCGCCTTCGATCATCTTGGAATCGCGTGCTGCGTCACCCACACCCATGTTCACGACGACCTTGGTCAGTCCGGGAACCTGCATGGGGTTGGCGTAGTTGAACTCTTCCTGCAGCTTCGCAACGATCTCTTCGCGGTAAATCTGCTTGAGACGCGGTGCGGGACGGCTGGTGGTTGTTTCCGTCATCAGATCTCCTCCCCGGTGCGACGCGAGAAGCGAACCCGAACGGTCTTGGTGCGACCGTCGCGCTCGACGCTCTCCTCGCGGTATCCGACGCGGGTGGGCTTGTTGTCCTTGGGGTCAACGAGCGCCACGTTGGACACGTGGATGGGGGCTTCGTGGGTCTCACGGCCACCAGCGGTGCCGCCGGCCTGAGTCTGCGTAGCCTTCTTGTGCTTGATCACGCGGTTGACGCCCTCAACGAGGACGCGGTTGCGTTCGGGGTAGACGGCAAGGACCTTGCCCTGCTTGCCACGATCGCCACCACGGGACTGCCGAGCGCCGGCGATGACCTGGACGAGGTCGCCCTTCTTGATATTGAGCTTGTTCGCCATGCTCACAACACCTCCGGTGCCAGGGAGACGATCTTCATGAACTTCTTGTCGCGGAGTTCGCGTCCCACGGGTCCGAAGATACGGGTGCCGCGCGGTTCCTCATCGTTCTTGAGGATGACGGCTGCATTCTCATCGAACTTGATGTACGAACCGTCGGGACGACGACGTTCCTTGGCAGTGCGAACGATGACGGCCTTGACGACGTCACCCTTCTTCACGTTTCCGCCCGGGATCGCATCCTTGACGGTTGCCACGATGGTGTCACCGATCGAGGCGTAGCGCCGACCGGAGCCACCCAGGATCCTGATTGCCAGGATCTGCTTGGCGCCAGTGTTGTCGGCGACTTTGAGTCGCGACTCTTGCTGAATCACTATTTTCTCCTGTCGTCGCGCTGGTTCTCACGCCTTGAGCGTGAGCCTTGCGGAACGGATTCATTGACATTTCACCCCGTTCCCGGTAGCCGCCCGCGGCCTGCAGGAGGCCGCGGGCGGGACCGGGTGGGTGGGGTGGCGTTGACTACTTGGCGCGTTCGACGATTTCGACGAGCCGCCAACGCTTCGCGGCCGAAAGGGGCCGCGTCTCGGCCACGAGGACGAGGTCGCCGATGCCGGCGGTGTTCTCTTCGTCGTGAACCTTGTACTTGACCGACTTGCGCATGACCTTGCCGTAGAGGCGGTGCTTCATGCGCTCCTCAACCTCGACGACGATGGTCTTGTCCATCTTGTCGGATACGACGTAACCACGTGCGGTCTTGCGGGAGTTGCGTTCCGCAGCAGTGGCCTCGGTATTCGTGGTCTCCGCCATCACTTGCTCTCTTCCTTGGCATCAGCGGGGTTCGGACGGATGTCCAGCTCCCGTTCGTTGAGCACGGTGTAGATACGAGCGATGTCGCGACGCACGGCCTTGAGGCGACCGTGGCTCTCCAGCTGACCGGTGGCCGACTGGAAACGCAGGTTGAACAGCTCGGCCTTGGCCTTCTTGAGCTCTTCCTGCAGACGCTCGTTGTCGTAACCGTCAAGCGCGTCGATGGAAAGGTTCTTCGAACCGATAGCCATTCTCACTCACCACCTTCGCGGGCCACGATACGGGCCTTCAGCGGAAGTTTGTGGATCGCCAGGCGCAGGGCCTCGCGAGCAACTTCCTCGGACACACCGCCGAGTTCGAACATGACTCGACCGGGTTTGACATTGGCGATCCACCACTCCGGCGAACCCTTACCGGAACCCATGCGGGTCTCGGCAGGCTTCTTCGTCAGCGGGTGATCAGGGTAGATGTTGATCCACACCTTGCCGCCGCGCTTGATGTAGCGGGTCATGGCAATACGTGCGGCCTCGATCTGACGGTTGGTGACATAAGCCGGCTCGAGAGCCTGGATGCCGTAGTCACCGAAGGACACCGTCGTGCCTCCCTTGGCGGCGCCGCCCCGGTTGGGGTGGTGCTGCTTGCGGAATTTCACTCGACGAGGGATCAGCATTTCTCAGCCCTCCGATCCGGCCTCAGCCGCGGGGGCTTCGGCACTGTTCTCAGTATTACGGGCCTGGTCGCCTCGGCGCGGTGCGCCTTCCTGACCACGTCCGCGGCCTCCACGACCGCGCCCACGGCCACGCGGGCCACGAGCAGCAGGAGCCTTGGCCTGCTCGGCGGCAAGCTCCTTGTCGGTCATGTCGCCCTTGTAGATCCACACCTTGACGCCGATGCGTCCGAAAGTGGTGTGGGCTTCGTGAACGCCGAAGTCGATGTTCGCGCGCAGGGTGTGCAGCGGCACACGACCTTCACGGTAGAACTCGGACCGGCTCATCTCAGCACCGCCGAGGCGGCCGGAGCACTGCACGCGGATGCCCTTGGCACCTGCGCGCTGCGCGCTCTGGATCGCCTTGCGCATCGCACGGCGGAAGGCCACGCGGCTGGCGAGCTGTTCGGCAACACCCTGAGCGACGAGCTGTGCGTCGACCTCGGGGTTCTTCACCTCAAGGATATTGAGCTGAATCTGCTTGCCGGTGAGCTTTTCGAGCTGACCGCGGATGCGGTCCGCTTCGGCTCCGCGACGGCCGATGACGATGCCCGGACGTGCGGTGTGGATGTCGACGCGAACACGGTCACGCGTGCGCTCGATGTTGACCTTCGAGATGCCGGCCCGCTCGAGACCGGTGTTCAGAATCTGGCGGATCTTGACATCTTCGAGCACGTAGTCGCGGTAGCGCTGCCCCGGCTTGGTCGAGTCAGCGAACCACTTCGACTTGTGATCCGTGGTGATTCCGAGTCGGAATCCATTCGGATTGATCTTCTGGCCCATTAGCGGTTCCCCTTCCGGCTCTTGCGCTGAGGCAGGTCGTCACCGCTGGCCAGGACCACTGTCACGTGGCTGGTGCGCTTCTCGATGCGAAAAGCGCGGCCCTGGGCACGCGGACGGAACCGCTTCATGGTCGGCCCCTCGTCCACGAAGGCTTCGGAGATGACCAGTTCGTTCTCGTCGAACGCAACGCCTTCCTCGTCGGCCCGGACACGCGCATTGGCGATGCCGGAGGCCACGAGCTTGTAAATCGGATCTGATGCCGACTGTTCTGCAAACTTCAACACTGCAAGTGCTTCGGTCGCCTGCTGACCACGAATGAGGTCGATGACGCGCCGAGCCTTGCGAGGCGTAACGCGCAGGTAACGCGCCTTAGCCTTGGCTTCCATCGCTTCCTTCTCTCTTCTCTAGGATCGAAAGAGTGCCCCGCCTCAGCGGCGGCGCCCCTTGCGATCGTCCTTTTCGTGGCCACGGAACGTCCGTGTCGGTGCGAACTCGCCGAGCTTGTGTCCGACCATCGACTCAGTGATGAAGACGGGGACATGCTTGCGTCCGTCATGTACTGCGATGGTGTGTCCCAGGAAGTCCGGGATGATCATCGAGCGACGAGACCAGGTTTTGATGACATTTTTGGTGTTCTTCTCGTTCTGACGAGCCACCTTCTGGAAGAGGTGTTCGTCGACGAAAGGACCCTTTTTGAGGCTACGAGGCATAAGTCAGTACTCCAATCAGCGCTTCTTGCCGGTCCGGCGACGGCGCACGATGTACTTGTCGCTCTCTTTGTTCGGCCGGCGTGTGCGGCCCTCCAACTGACCCCACGGGCTGACTGGGTGACGACCACCCGAAGTACGGCCCTCGCCACCACCATGCGGGTGGTCGATCGGGTTCATCACGACACCGCGGACGGTCGGGCGCTTGCCCTTCCAACGCATGCGGCCTGCTTTGCCCCAGCTGATGTTCGACTGCTCGGCATTGCCGACCTCGCCGATCGTCGCACGGCAGCGCGCATCGACGTTGCGGATTTCGCCCGAGGGCATCCGCAGCTGTGCGAAACGGCCGTACTTCGCCACGAGCTGCACGGACGAACCGGCAGAACGAGCGATCTTGGCACCGCCGCCGGGACGCATTTCGACTGCGTGCACGACAGTGCCGACCGGGATGTTGCGCAGGGCAAGGTTGTTGCCCGGCTTGATGTCTGCACCCGGACCGGCTTCCACCTGTGCGCCCTGCTTGAGGTTCTGCGGGGCGATGATGTAGCGCTTCTCTCCGTCTGCGTAGTGCAGCAGAGCGATGCGAGCCGTACGGTTCGGGTCATATTCGATGTGTGCGACCTTCGCCGGAACGCCATCTTTGTCATGGCGGCGGAAGTCGATGACACGGTACTGACGTTTGTGACCGCCGCCCTGGTGGCGAGTGGTCACGCGTCCCTGACTGTTGCGGCCGCCGCGCTTGGGCAGCGGGCGCAGAAGCGACTTCTCCGGTGTAGACCGGGTCACTTCGACGAAGTCGGCGACCGACGAGCCACGGCGGCCCGGGGTCGTCGGCTTGTGCTTACGGATTCCCATGAGTCTTGTCCTTCTTTGACGAAGGATCGCTTAGAGCGATCCACCGAAGATGTCGATCGATCCGTCCTTGAGGGCGACGATGGCACGCTTGGTGTCCTTGCGCTTTCCCCAACCGGTGCGGGTGCGGCGGCGCTTGCCCTGACGGTTCAGGGTGTTCACCTTGGCAACCTGCACATCGAAGATCGTTTCAATGGCTTGCTTGATCTCGGTCTTGTTCGAGTCCTGGTCGACGAGGAAGGTGTACTTGCCTTCGTCCATCAGGCTGTAGGTCTTCTCCGAGACGACCGGAGCGACGATGATGTCGCGCGGGTCCTTGAAGTTCAGACTCATGATGCGTCCTCCGATTTGCGGTTTCCGCTCAGGAACGCGGCAAGAGCTGCCTCGGTGAACACGATGTCATCGGCGAGCAGCACATCATAGGTGTTGAGCTGATCGGAGGTGAGCACGTGAACGTGGGGCAGGTTGCGCACGCTCAGGTAGGTGAGCTCGTCGTCACGCTCGAGCACCACGAGAGTGTTCTTGCGCTCGGACAGGCCGGCCAGTGCGGCCTTCGCCTGCTTGGTCGACGGGGCGTCGCCGGTGACCAGGTTCTTCATCACGAAGACCTGATCGAGCCGTGCGCGGTCGGACAGGGCTCCGCGCAGAGCGGCGGCCTTCATCTTCTTCGGGGTCCGCTGCGAGTAGTCGCGCGGGACCGGTCCGTGCACGATTCCGCCGCCGTTGTACTGGGGAGCGCGGATCGAACCCTGACGGGCGTTGCCGGTTCCCTTCTGGCGGTAGGGCTTGCGACCGCCACCGCGAACTTCGGAGCGGGTCTTCGTCTTGTGCGTGCCCTGACGGGCCGCAGCCAGCTGTGCAACGACGACCTGGTGGATCAGGGGCACGTTGGTCGGCACACCGAAGACCTCGGCGGGCAGATCAACCGAACCGGCCTTGGCACCAGCGGCATCGATGACGTCGACTGTCTTGACATCAGTCATTACGTTCAGGCCTCCTTCACGGCCGAGCGAACGAGGACGACTCCACCCTTGGGGCCGGGAACGGCGCCCTTGATGAGCAGGAAGTTGTTCTCGTTGTCCACGGCGTGGATCGTGAGGTTCTGGGTGGTGTGCTTGACAGCGCCCATACGGCCGGCCATGCGCATACCCTTGAACACGCGACCAGGTGTTGCGGCTCCGCCGATCGAACCTGGCTTGCGGTGGTTGCGGTGCTGACCGTGGGAGGCACCGACACCGGCGAAGCCGTGACGCTTCATGACACCGGCGGTTCCCTTGCCCTTGGTCTTCGCGGTCACATCGACCTTGATTCCGGCTTCGAACGTGTCGACGCCGAGTTCCTGGCCGAGCTCGTAGTCAGCAGCATCTGCAGTGCGCAGTTCGACCAGGTGACGGCGTGGGGTCACACCGGCCTTTTCGAAGTGGCCTGCAGTCGGCTTGTTGACCTTGCGAGGATCGATTTCGCCGAATGCGATCTGCACAGCGGGGTAACCATCGGTTTCCTCGTTGCGGACCTGAGTTACGACGTTGTTTCCGGTGGCCACAACGGTCACCGGTACGAGGTTGTTCTGCTCATCCCAGACCTGGGTCATGCCCAGCTTGGTTCCCAGCAGGCCCTTGACCTTGCTGGTGGTCGGGAGAGCGGATGAACGAGTGTTCGCCATTGCTGCCTCCCTTAGAGCTTGATCTCGATGTTGACGTCGTCAGCGAGGTCGAGGCGCATCAGCGAATCGACTGCCTTCGGCGTCGGGTCGACGATGTCGATCAGACGCTTGTGCGTGCGCATCTCGAAATGCTCACGGCTGTCCTTGTACTTGTGCGGCGAACGGATGACGCAGTACACGTTCTTCTCCGTTGGCAACGGCACGGGGCCCACTACAGTCGCGCCAGCGCGAGTGACGGTGTCCACGATCTTGCGTGCGGCACTGTCAATCACAGCGTGGTCGTACGACTTGAGCCGAATGCGGATCTTCTGTCCCGCCATGGCGTCGTCTCTTTCTTTAGTTGCTTCCGGCCATCAACTCGCAGAGGCTCGAAGGCTCACTGCCGTCTGTGCCGGCTGACCATGACCGACCCCCGAGGTCGGGCGTGTCGGCTATTCCTACCGGAGAAGATCTCACTTCACCGCAGGCGCCGACGGCGCTTCTACTCATTGGCTGCTCGGTCCGAACCCGCATGGTGCAGATTCATCGATCCGATAGTGTTTCGGGCTGTTCGCGGTATCACTACCGCAGTGCAGGGGTCTACGCCCGAAACGCAACTTCACTATCTTGTCATAGAGCACTTCACCCGCGCAATTCCGGGGACCGTGCCTGTGAGGGAACTCTCAAGGATTCAGTGAGGCACTTCTGTTCTCGCCTCGCGCTCCGCGCCCCTCGGCTGCTCATCCACCTGCACCGTCCGATCGAGCACTGACGACACCGGCTGGAAATGACGACCATTGCCCGGGCATACAGAAGGGGCCGCAGTCCCGAAGGACTGCGACCCCAACCTGTGGTGCTCAGTCAGTCAGATCAGGCGGTGATCTTGGTGACTCGACCGGCGCCGACGGTGCGGCCACCTTCGCGGATTGCGAAGCGGAGGCCGTCCTCCATGGCGATCGGCTGGATGAGCTCGACCGACATATCGGTGTTGTCGCCGGGCATGACCATCTCGGTGCCCTCGGGCAGCGTGATGACACCGGTGACGTCCGTGGTCCGGAAGTAGAACTGCGGACGGTAGTTCGAGTAGAACGGGTTGTGACGTCCGCCCTCGTCCTTGCTCAGGATGTAGACCTGAGCCTCGAACTTGGTGTGCGGGGTGATCGAACCCGGCTTCACGATGACCTGACCGCGCTCAACATCCTCGCGCTTGGTGCCGCGCAGCAGCAGACCGACGTTCTCACCTGCACGGGCATCCGGCAGGGTCTTGCGGAACATCTCGATAGCGGTGACAGTCGTCTTGGACGACTTCTCCTTGATGCCGACGATTTCGATTTCGTCGTTCGGCAGGAGCACGCCGCGCTCGACACGACCGGTGACGACGGTTCCACGACCGGTGATCGTGAAGACGTCCTCGACGGGCATGAGGAACGGCTTGTCGACATCGCGCTCCGGCTCCGGAACGTTGTCATCGACGGCAGCCATGAGATCCTGAACGCTCTTGACCCACTTCTCGTCGCCTTCCAGCGCCTTGAGAGCGGACACCGGAATGACCGGAGCGTTGTCTCCGTCGAAGTCCTGGCTCGAGAGCAGGTCGCGGACCTCGAATTCGACGAGCTCGAGGAGCTCCTCGTCATCGACCATGTCGGACTTGTTCAGAGCCACGACGATGTAGGGAACGCCGACCTGACGCGCGAGCAGCACGTGCTCACGGGTCTGGGGCATCGGTCCGTCGGTAGCGGCGACGACGAGGATCGCACCGTCCATCTGAGCGGCACCGGTGATCATGTTCTTCACGTAGTCGGCGTGACCCGGGGCATCGACGTGAGCGTAGTGACGCTTCTCCGTCTGGTACTCAACGTGCGAGACGTTGATGGTGATGCCGCGCTCCTTCTCCTCAGGTGCGTTGTCGACCTGGTCGAAGGCGCGAGCCTCATTGAGATCCGGGTACTGTTCCGCCAGGACCTTGGTGATCGCAGCGGTCAGGGTGGTCTTTCCGTGGTCAACGTGGCCGATGGTGCCGATGTTGACGTGCGGCTTAGTCCGTTCGAAACTAGCCTTTGCCACTGGGTTCCTCCTCGTGGTTGGAATAAGATATGCGGTTCATATCTTAGACCTTGTGTTGGTTATCTTTCATTCCGGAGACCATGTTCTTGATCACCGGGGCGACCGGAATTCGGAGATTACTCTCCGCCGCGCACCTTCTGGATGATCTCCTCGGCAACAGCCTTCGGGACCTCCGCATAGCTGGAGAAAGTCATCGAATACACCGCACGGCCCTGGGTCTTCGACCGCAGATCACCGATGTAGCCGAACATCTCCGACAGCGGGACCACAGCCTTGACGACCTTCACACCGGAAGCATCGTCCATCGACTGAATCTGTCCACGCCGGGAATTCAGGTCGCCGATGACGTCACCCATGTATTCCTCAGGGGTACGCACCTCGACGTCCATGACCGGCTCGAGAAGAACCGGGTTCGCCCGCTGGACGGCCTCCTTGAAGACCATCGAACCGGCGATCTTGAATGCCATCTCCGAAGAGTCGACATCGTGGTAGGCGCCGTCGACCAGAGTGGCCTTGACACCCACCATGGGGTAACCGGCCAGGGCACCGAGCTGCATGGCGTCCTGGATGCCGGCGTCGACGCTCGGAATGTACTCGCGCGGAACGCGTCCGCCCGTGATGGCATTCTCGAACTCGTAAATCGTATCGCCTTCGACCTCGAGAGGTTCGAAGGTGACCTGGACCTTCGCGAACTGTCCCGATCCACCCGTCTGCTTCTTGTGGGTGTAATCGTACTTCTCGACAGTGCGACGGATGGTCTCACGGTAGGCGACCTGCGGCTTGCCGACGTTCGCCTCGACCTTGAACTCGCGACGCATGCGGTCGACGAGGATGTCGAGGTGCAGCTCGCCCATTCCGCGGATGACGGTCTGGCCGGTCTCGTCGTCAAGCTCGACCTGGTAGGTCGGGTCTTCCTTGACGAACTTCTGGATGGCCGACGACAGCTTCTCCTGGTCGCTCTTGGTCTTCGGCTCGATGGCCACGGAGATCACAGGCTCCGGGAAGGTCATCGACTCGAGAGCGATCGGGTTGGCCGGGTCGCTGAGCGTGTCGCCCGTCGTGGTCTCCTTGAGACCGATGAAGGCGTAGATGTGACCGGCGAACGCCTCTTCGACAGGGTTCTCCTTGTTGGAGTGCATCTGAAAGAGCTTGCCGACGCGTTCCTTCTTGCCCGACGTGGTGTTGAGCACCTGTTCGCCGGACTTCACATGACCGGAGTACACGCGCACGTAGGTCAGCGATCCGAAGAACGGGTGGGAGGCGACCTTGAAGGCCAGAGCCGAGAACGGCTCGTCCGTCGAAGGCTTGCGGGTCAGTTCCTCTTCGTCGTTGCTCGGGTTGTGTCCGATCATCGGAGGCACGTCGAGCGGTGAGGGGAGGTAGTCGATGACCGCGTCGAGCATGGGCTGCACGCCCTTGTTCTTGTAGGCGGAACCGCACATGACCGGGAAGGCCTCGGACTTGATGACGAGTTCGCGGATGCCGGCCTTGATCTCAGCCGTCGTGAGCTCTTCGCCCTCGAGGTACTTCTCCATGAGCTCTTCCGAGTTCTCGGCGACGTCCTCGACGAGCTGCGCACGATACTGAACAGCCTTGTCCTTGAGATCCTCGGGGATCTCGACCTCCGTCATGTCCTGACCCATCTTGGTCTCGTCGGGCCAGATGTAGGCCTTCATCTCGAGCAGATCGACGACACCGGCGAATTCGCTTTCGGCACCGATCGGCAGCTGGATGACCAGCGGCTTCGCGCCGAGGCGCTCCTTGATGGTGTCGACGGTGAAGTAGAAGTCAGCACCGAGCTTGTCCATCTTGTTGACGAAGCACACGCGCGGAACGTCGTACTTGTCGGCCTGACGCCACACGGTCTCCGACTGGGGCTCGACGCCCTCTTTGCCGTCGAACACGGCGACGGCACCATCGAGGACGCGCAGCGAACGCTCGACCTCGACCGTGAAGTCGACGTGACCGGGGGTGTCGATGATGTTGATCTGGTTGTTGTCCCAGTAGCAGGTCGTCGCGGCCGACGTGATCGTGATGCCGCGCTCCTTCTCCTGGTCCATCCAGTCCATGGTGCCGGCGCCGTCGTGGGTCTCGCCCATCTTGTAGTTCACGCCGGTGTAGAAGAGGATGCGTTCGGTCGTCGTTGTCTTACCGGCATCAATGTGGGCCATGATGCCGATATTACGGACCTTGTTCAGGTCGCTGAGCACGTCAAGTGCCACGGTGTCTCTCTCTCGATCGATGATTTGCTCGACTCCCCTGTGCAGCCGGCCGGCGGCACTCGCGGACGAGGTCCGCCGACCGGCGCGCAGGGCAGACGATTACCAGCGGTAGTGGGCGAAGGCCTTGTTGGACTCGGCCATCTTGTGAGTGTCCTCGCGGCGCTTGACTGCTGCGCCGAGGCCGTTGCCGGCGTCGAGGATCTCATTCATGAGCCGTTCGGTCATGGTCTTCTCACGGCGCTGGCGGGAGTATCCCACGAGCCACCGCAGAGCCAGAGTGGTCGAACGAGCCGGACGAACATCAATCGGCACCTGGTAGGTCGCACCGCCGACGCGGCGGGAGCGGACCTCGAGAGACGGACGGATGTTGTCGAGAGCCTTCTTCAGGTTGACAACGGGGTCGTTGCCGTTCTTCTCGCGGGTGCCTTCGAGGGCGCTGTAGACGATCCGCTCTGCGGTCGAGCGCTTGCCGTCGAGCAGGATCTTGTTGATCAGCTGCGTGACGAGCGGTGAGCTGAAGACCGGGTCAACGACGATCGGTCGCTTGGGTGCAGGACCTTTGCGTGGCATTACTTCTTCTCCCTCTTCGCACCGTACTTGCTGCGGGCCTGCTGGCGACCCTTGACGCCCTGGGTGTCGAGCGAACCGCGGACGATCCGGTAGCGGACACCGGGCAGATCCTTGACGCGGCCACCGCGCACGAGCACGATCGAGTGCTCCTGCAGGTTGTGTCCCTCGCCCGGGATGTAGGCGGTCACCTCGATCTGGCTCGAAAGCTTGACACGAGCGACCTTGCGAAGAGCCGAGTTCGGCTTCTTGGGGGTGGTGGTGTACACACGGGTGCACACTCCACGACGCTGCGGGCTGCCCTTGAGGGCAGGAGCGTCCGATCCTGCTGTATTGACATGCCGTCCCTTGCGGACGAGCTGTTGGATTGTCGGCACTAAGCGTTCTCCATTTGCTTCTCGATAGACCTAATTCCCAATGCCGGCCACGACCGCAGTCGCCTCTGTGAACCGTGGGACATATCCGACCGGACACCGGGTGAAGCTTGGCTCCCGATGCCAGTAACCACGCGAGTCATCGACCCCTGCGCCCGGGTGTGTCGCAAGGACACGGAAGCACAGAGACGACATCTCGGCGGCCTGCATCGACGACTTCTCTCAGGGATTCCGAGCCTCACAGAACACTCGGCAGGATCGATCGACGACGCAGATAACACAATCAGTCGCCTACCAGAATATCTCTCTCGAGCACGTCTGGTCAAAATGGCGATCATCCATCTTACCTCTCCGCACCGGCGAAATCACGCAGCACTCCCCTCGCCCGATCAACCACACGGCTCACCAGCGTATTCACAGACCGGCGGCGCACTTCTCAGCACTCGGCGAACCACGGTCGCCGCCTGGGGCGGATTCACAGCGATTCCGGTCGGCCGCCTCGGCGAGGACCCATCCCCACTTTCCTTGACTCGTTCAAGAGAAGCAGGCATTCTGGTGCTGTGAAAGGGACGAAGCATGAACACGACGACGCCGCTGCGGCTCTGCGGCAGACGTCGCTGCGCGTGACGAAACAGCGGGTCGCAGTCCTCGGTGCCGTGCGGGATCACCCGCATGCCGACACCGAGACCGTGATCCGCTCGGTGCGGGAATCGCTGCCGGCGGTCTCCCACCAGGCTGTCTATGATTCGCTTCACACTCTGACCGAGGTGGGGCTCGTCCGCTGCATCAGGCCTGCGGGCTCGGTGGCGCGGTACGAGCGTCGCATCGGGGACAACCACCATCATCTGGTGTGCCGATCGTGCAATCTCATCGTCGATGTCGACTGCACGATCGGGCAGGCTCCGTGCCTGACCCCGTCCCATGATGCCGGCTTCGTCATCGAGCAGGCCGAAGTGACGTTCTGGGGTCTGTGCCCCGACTGCGCGGCCGCCGGTGCTCAGCCGACCGGCGACGATCAGTTCTCGGTCGTGTGACTCCGGCTTCCGTTCACCACCACCCGTCTTCTCCCGAGGACACGACTATGCCCTTTCTGCGAGGGTTGCCCATCCCGTCATCCGAGTCGTCGAATGCGACTCGACTGTGAAAGGAACACGATGACCCAGACGACCACCGGCGGCTGCCCGGTCGCACACACTTCCACGGAACCGGCGGCGCCGGATTCCGACCAGTTGGTCAATCCCGTCCAGGGCGATGCCAACGCTCAGTGGTGGCCCAATCGGCTCAACCTCAAGATCCTCGCCAAGGGTCAGCCGGCACGCGACCCCATGGACCCCGACTTCGATTACGACGCGGAGTTCAACAGTCTCGACTACTACCAGCTCAAGGCCGACATCGAAGCACTGCAGAAGGACAACCAGGACTGGTGGTCCGCTGACTTCGGGCACTATGGTCCGTTCATGATCCGCATGGCCTGGCACTCGGCCGGCACCTACCGCGTGCAGGACGGCCGCGGCGGCGGCGGCGAAGGCCAGCAGCGGTTCGCACCGCTGAACTCCTGGCCCGACAACGTCTCACTCGACAAAGCTCGTCGCCTGCTGTGGCCGGTGAAGAAGAAGTACGGCAAGAAGATCTCCTGGGCCGACCTCTTCATCCTCGCCGGCAACGTCGCGCTCGAATCGATGGGCTTCAAGACCTTCGGCTTCGCCGGCGGCCGCAAGGACGTCTGGGAACCCGACAACGATGTGTACTGGGGCTCCGAGACCGAGTGGCTGGGCACCGACAAGCGCTATGTGGGCAACCGTGAGCTGCAGAAGCCCCTGGCCGCGACCACCATGGGACTCATCTACGTCAACCCCGAGGGCCCCGAAGGCGAACCCGATCCGGTCAAGGCCGCGATCGACATCCGCGAGACCTTCGGACGGATGGCCATGAATGACGAGGAGACCGTCGCTCTCATCGCCGGTGGACACACCTTCGGCAAGACGCACGGTGCCGGCCCCGAATCTCACAAGGGCGCCGACCCGGAGGCCGCCCCGCTCGAAGAGCAGGGTCTGGGCTGGAAATCCGACTTCGGTTCGGGCCAGGGCAATGACTCCATCGGCTCGGGCATCGAGGTCACGTGGACCTACCACCCGACCCGCTGGGACAACGAGTTCTTCCACATCCTCTTCGCCT
>OMJG01000350.1_pt1 | contig 35282 bp, 34 predicted proteins | sample 1646431 | NCBI WGS metagenome assembly OMJG01 (sample SAMN03771674, study PRJEB25209) | food metagenome | isolation source: Cotija cheese | place: Mexico:Jalisco,Michoacan | collected 2011-12-12
GTTTTATACCGAAACCATCACGAGCCAATAATAACTTTTCTTCTTGGTCATCCCATATTGCAAAGGCAAACATACCTCTCAGTTTTGGAATGATACCTTCCCCATACTCTTCATAGCCACGGATAATGACCTCACTATCTGTCTTAGACGAGAAATGATAGCCTAATTTTTTTAGTTCTTGACGTAATTCTTGGAAATTATAAATCTCACCATTGAAAACCAAGCTATAGCGTTCGTCCTCACTGTATAACGGTTGGTTTCCTTGACGACTCAAGTCGATAATACTGAGTCGTCTAAATCCTAAAGAAACATGGTCATTCGTATACTGACCGTAACTATCTGGTCCTCTATGGGCGATTCGGTTCGACATTAATTTTAAAGTTGTTTCATTATCAGGTAAAATACCTAACTTACCATTCACATATCCTACAAAGCCACACATATGGCTACCTCCTAATAAGACTGCACAGGCTTCTCCAGCGTTTTATAATAGTCTGGATAGAGTTTAGACAACAATAGATCTACTTGATCTGTCATTTGGAAGTCATCACTAAACAATTTGTATTGAGTAGTTAAATACGGTAATTGTTTCTCTTTTAAATAAGTTCTTCCAACTGGTGAAAACCCTAGTACACGTCTTTTTGATATCGGACGAGAAAACGGGGCTAGCATTTGACTTTTTGTAAGACCAAATACTATACATAATGCCATTCGTCTCGTACGAGCTGTTGTGATGCGCTTATGTTTGACGCTTTCTAACCATTCTTCATAAGTCTTAGCTAAGCGAGCCACTTTTATCAAGCGATACTCAATCCCTTCATCCACTCCGTAATAAGAGCTAATCTGTTTGGGAGTCAATACTAGCAATTGCCACTGTAAGTGGTCATATAGACTTCTGTCAGTAATCTTACCAAACCGCTCTAATGTTTGAAACTGATTTTCAGAAATCCAATCCCATATAGGGTACTTTTTAATGATTTCTTTAGAATTGTTCATTTTGAAAATATGTCTTATTTTTGACCCACTGACACCCTTTTCAGTCGACAGACTATCATGTTTACTCTGTCTTTGAATAACAATCATATCCATAGGTTCTGTCAAGCGACTATTGCTCAAACAATAAGCTAACCCCAACTGGGCGTTAGGGTTTCTCAATAATGCGATGCTTTTTTGACTATCTTTGAGGCGGGAAACTGCTGTCTCAAAGTTTTCGGCATAACCGAGATTGGCCAAAGCATGGTGCTTCATGTAACCATCTATCTCATCACGATTCTTCTCCAACAAATCAACTGTCTCACGAAAAACACTCGAGTCCCCAACTTCACTACCAAAGGCATAAGCTAGACAACCAGCCAAGCGTAGGGTCTCAACTCCAGCACGCGCAAAATAATCAGTGGCTTGTAAACTAGCCCATACAGGTTGTTGAATCACAAGATCTGCACCGGCTTCTAATGCCCATTTCGTTCTAATCTGTTGGTCTACAAATGCAATAGACCCTCTTTGCATCAATTGACCGCTCATGGCAACAATAACCACATCAGCACCTGATTGCTTTCTAGCTTCTTCAATCACATACCGATGCCCACTATGAAGTGGATTAAATTCTGCTATGATTCCAACTGCTTTCATGCTGTCACCCATTCTTATACTTGTAAGCAGCAAAAAACAACCGTCCACTCTCATCACTGGCTGCCTCTTGATCAAATGCACTAGAAGGATAGACTGTGTAAAATCCTACTTCATAGAGCCATTGGACAATCTCTGAAACACTGTATGTTGTTTCAAAGTGATCTTCGACTGAACGTTCATACTTTCCATCCGATTGTTCTAAAAAGATCTCAAGATGGTGTTGTACCGTATCTGGATTAGCTAGTTCACTCGACCATAGGACTGCACCCTGTTCGTTACTGTCATGGTATAAAAAGCCATCAAACTCGTGTAACGTCCCTAACGAATGGCAATCAAAGAGAAAAACACCGCCATCCCTCAAGTGATCGTATACCTGTTGAAAAACGGACTGCCATGGTGAGTCAACAAGGTAACACAAGCTATCACAAAAAGAGACGACGGTATCAAATTGACCTAGTTTCGCTAAATCAGTCATCGACTGGACGCTAAATTCAGCCGACAACTGTTTAGACCTTGCCAAATCGATCATCTGTTGCGACAAATCGACACCAGTATAGTCAAGATTTTCATAAGTAGTCAATAGAGCTTTTGCAAGATTGCCAGCACCACATCCTAGATCTAAGACCTGACAAGCATCGAGAGACGACTTACCCTCAGGCAAATAAAGCGTCATATAAGTAACCCAGTCGCGGTATAGAGCCTTTGGCATCAATTGCTCGTATAGACGTGCAAAGCCTTCATACATCACTGATTTAAGGCCTCAATATTGACTAAAGGAGCATCAGCCCAAAGCTTTTCAATGTTGTAAAACGACCGTTCAGAGTAATAGAAAACATGGACAATCACATCGATACAATCGATTAAGATCCACTTATCGCCATCCTTACCCTCTACATTTTTGATATCATAGCCTGCTTTAGTAACGGCCTCTTCTACGCCGCTTACAATAGCATCCACTTGGCGGTCATTCTTACCACTAGTCACGACAAAATAGTCTGCTAATGGTGTCAAATTAGAGACATCTAGTGCTAATGTATCTGTTGCTAACTTATCATCAAGAGACTCGATAATCACTTTTAAAAGTTCTTTGTTTAGTTTCAAATTATTCATTTCTCTCCCATCGTTTTTGATTCATTTTACTGATTCTATTTTTACTGAACCAATTTTTTCTGATTTTAATTTTAAAGGATTAGATGTTCTGACACTTCGAGTCTAGCCCTTATCCTTAACGTTCCTGAAATCCGGCAACTTGTTTATTATAGACGGTAACTGCTTCAGGATAAATCGGTTTGTGTGTTGTCACCAAATGCTCTAAGCTATGACTAATTTTGAAATCACAGGCTTCTTTTAGCGATGTTCTAGCCAGATTGCGAGCAATCTCAACGCCAGAAAAATCACGTTTTGGTTCAATATAATCTGCCACGAACACAACTCGGGCCAGATCATCCATATGTTCGCCACCAATCGTATGTTGCCAAATACCATCATAGATACCCTTGTGGGTAAGACCATACTCATGCTTCAAGCGATAGGCTGCCACTGGTCCATGAACAATAGCGCTGCCATAATCACTCAAGGTTTGAGATAATCCGGCCTTATGCAACCATTTTAGCTGGTCGCTTTTTGAGAGCTCTTTACACCAATCGTGACTCAAGCCACAAATACTGGCTGCTTCTTCATCCACTCCATAATGACGGGCTAGACCGATAGCTGTTTGTTCAACTCTGACACAGTGTTCAAAGCGATGATCAGACAACGCCTTTTTGACAACGCTTATTAGCTCATCACGGCTGAGATCAATATAACCCTTATGATAAACGAGTGCCACAGGTTCAGGGTAATAAGGGACTTTGTCCACCTCAGCCTGGGGTATTTGCTGTGACGGTTCAAGTTCTTTGCTGTTTGTGCTGTTTTTCTCTTTATGACTCATTTTAAACCCTTCTTTAGTGATAAAACATTGGTGATAAGCTCTTTTTGAGAGGCTATCCTACTGTTAAAACGACTTTTTCAAATGACTTTGTTTACTAACGATATAACTCTTCAGCTTCGATATAGGATTTTACATTATCAGGAACGATATACTGAATACTCTCTCCAGCTTTTACCATATCGCGAACTTTAGTGGAGCTAACAGCCACTAATGGTGCTTTTAGCCAAGTCAGTGGGAACGGCTCTACTTTCTCATACCCTACCCGTTCAAAGGCAACGATAGGAATCATCTTCCTGAGATCATCGATTCTTTTCCAAGTAGGTAAGTCAAGGACCATATCGCCACCAATGATTAGAAAGAATTGAACATCAGGTTCAGACTCTTTCAAAGTAGCTACAGCATCAACTGTATAACTCTTGCCATCACTTTGCTTTGGCTTTTGGGCAGTTAACTCGACGGTCAAATGTGGGTCATGGGAAGCGATACGTTCTACCATTGCTAACCGTGTCTCGAAGGGGCCTGTTTTCTTACCACTTTTATGTGGTGGTAGATAATCTGGCATCAATCTGACCTCGTCTAATTGCAATTGATGAAAAGCTTGATCGGCCATAATGAGGTGAGCCAGATGAGGTGGATTAAAACTACCTCCCAAAATGCCTACTCGTTTAGTTGTCATGATCGATGCCTTCACCAAATGTCTCAAAATACGCTGCTGATACATCCCGATATTTTGGTTCACTTGCGACACGAAATACGATTGAGATACGACCGATTTGGCTAATCACTATGGCTCCAATACTTTCTAAGGCCTCCTTGACTGTTTCATTCGTTTCGTCTGAGTTTTGCAGGATACTGATCTTGATTAACTCCCGTTTAGCAAGAACGCGATCGATATCCTTCAATACTTCGGTTGAAATACCATTTTTACCAATTTGAACGATTGGCTTTAAAGGATGTGCTCTTTTCTTAAAAAACTGTTTTTGCTTTCCACTTAAGTTTTTACTCACTCTGATTTAACTCCTTGATCTTGTCCAAATAGCGCTGGTCTGATGATAATATCATTTTTAGCAACTGCCCAAGCACTGATTTGGCTAGGTTGATTGATTGTGATCCAGCCTAAACCCGAATAGACCACATCACTCGCTTCTTTCACCGTATAGGTGTGTTGTTTTAAAGGAAGTGGTTCGGATTTTTTTGGCGGTTGTAAGATGCCACCGACATGTTTTTTGTAAAAGGCATCTGCTCGACTCGTCCTTGTTCTATGAATCAATAATTGATTCGGCAAATAGCACGTGACACTTCCCCTTTTTGGACCTTCATAATCTAAACGAGCAACTCCACCGATGAATAAGGTTTGTCCCTTATTCAATTGATAGGTGATTGGTCTCAATTCTTTTTTAGGCATAATGTATTTCAGATCAGATGGGTCTAAAAAGCTAGATAATTGATGTTTTTGGATAATCCCTGGTGTATCGATGATCGAAGCCCCATCATCCAAAGGGATAGCGATTCTTCCCAGAGTCGTTCCAGGATAGTATGACGTTGTAATTCTCTTTTTATCCTCACCGACTGCACCAAGTATGCCATTGATAATAGTTGATTTTCCGACATTAGCCACACCAACTACATAGACGTCTCGTCCCTTACGAGCGTTTTCGATTGAAGCCATCAACTCATCGATTCCTCTATTTTTTGAGGCAGAAACAAACGCAACATCGATGGCATTGATGCCCTGTTCTTTAACCCTCTTTTTGATGTAATTTTCCAGTTTTCTACTATTGAAGCTTTTTGGCAATAGGTCGATTTTGTTAACCGTTACGAGGACCGGATTTTTCCCGACAAACCGTTGAAGTCCATTTATAGTCGATCCATAGAGATCTAACGCATCTAAGACATAAATGACTAATGCATCAGAAGCTGCAACATCATTTAATAACTCTAAAAAATCGTCGTCGGTCAATGAAGCCGGACTAATTTCATTGTAATGTCTTAGTTTGAAACAACGGGAACAATAGACTGAATGATGTTGCTTTTCAACTGCTCTCGCGAGTGCATTAGGAGGGATATACCCTGATCCATTTGGGTCATCTACCTGTAATTTGGCACCACAGCCAGGGCAATAGCGATTATTAAGCATCTGTGTCATCTAAAGAATCCCTCCATTTTAATAGTTTTTTGCGATTGAGATAACGATATAACAAATGGCGTTCTAAGAAACGGTTAGTTCTGGTCTTCCAACTATCTGTATCGACTAGAGGTTCAACTAAAATCGTTCGAACATTTGCCCTATTTCCTGCCCAGATATCAGTAATCAACTGATCGCCAACCATCACAACTTCGTTTTCAGAAAGTTTAAGTTGGGATAAGGCTCTTGTGATGCCACTTGTCATTGGCTTTTTTGCTCTTGCTACATAAAGAACACCCAGATTGTCAGCCACTCTTTTGATGCGTTTATCCGAGTTGTTCGAGACAACCACGATGGGAATACCAGCAGTCTTAAATTGCTTGATCCACTTCATGGTTATCTCTTTTGCATCCGGATTATTCCATTCCACTAATGTGTTGTCTAGATCGGTCAAGACAGCTTTGATTCCTAGACCTGTCAATTGTTCCGGCGTGATATTAAAAATCGTCGTTACAAGCCATGTTGGCTTAAAATTATCAAGCACTGTTACTAGTCCTCATTTCTAAAAAAACCACAGATTAATAAAAATCCATGGCTCTTCGTTCTATAATTGGTTAAAGAATTTCATATACTTCAATTGCAACAAGGTCAATATCATCGAATTGATAGGTTTGTTGATTCTTGAAATCTTCCAATTTAAACAAGTTTTCCTCTGGTTGATACGTAACAGCACAGACCTCTTCACCTAAGTGGGCAAAATGACGTGTCCGGTTCGGTTCATCATCTACCATCGTTTTTTCGATTCTGCTGATAATTTCCTTTAATTTAGAGTTTGCCATTTTCATCTCTCATTTCTAACCCTTATCGGGTAAAACTTCTGAATACACTATAGCAAAAAAAGCGACTCATTACCATCTAGACGTCACTGCCACCAGAGTTTGATTAATGCTTGGGTGCCGTCCATCCCGTAGCCTTCATCCACTAATTGACGATATAAGTCTCTAGCAACCTGAGTTGCTGGTAGTTCTAACCCCATTTTTTTGCTTCATCAAGGGCAATCGTCAAGTCTTTCAAAAAGTGTTTTGCAAAGAAACCTGGGCTGTAATCATCCTTCAAGATTTGCGGTGCATAATGACTCAGCGACCAGTTCGCCGCAGCGCCTCCACCGACTGTTTTCAATACTTTTTCTAAATCAAGACCAGCTTTTTTGGCATAGACAAGCAATTCGACCATTCCTGTCATCGTTCCAGCAATCATGATTTGATTAGCCATTTTGGTGTGTTGCCCAGCCCCAGGTCCGCCTTGTAGTGTAATAGCACTTGAAAAAGGCTCTAAGACCGGCTCAACAGCTTTCAAATCTTCGCTGCTACCACCAACCATGACTGTTAAACGACCAGCTTGAGCACCTAGATCACCACCAGATACCGGCGCATCCATCCCATGTGCCCCTCGATCTGTCGCTGTCTGAGCAATTTTTTGTGCTAAAGTTGGGGTAGAAGTTGTTAAATCGATGAGATACTTGCCCGTCACATCAACTGAGAAAACACCTTGCTCGCCAAAATAAATAGTTTCGACATCCTTAGGAAAGCCAACAATAGATAATATCACATCGCTCTTCTCAGTCACTAAAGCTGGCGAATCCGCCCATATAGCGCCTCGTTCAACTAAGCTATCTGCTTTCTTTTTGGTTCGATTATAGACGATCACGTCAAAGCCGGCATCAAGAATATGTCCTGCCATTGATTTGCCCATCACACCCGTACCGATAAATCCAACTGTTGTCATTGATAGACCTCCTAATCATAGTATCTCTTACTCGTTGCTTTTTTCTGCCTCATCACTTTTTTTGCGACCCGTTTGAATTAACTTTAAAAACAATTCTTTTTGAGCTTCTAACATACCCTCTTCGTGTTCTTCAAACCACTGATGATTGCGAACAGATTGTTGATAAACTTCAAGAACACTTTTTCCGAATTTCTCTACCGAGATAGATTCTCTAATAGCATCCCTAGCGTCATGATGTGTTTTCGCATATGCTAGATCTTCTGTAATATATTGGGCAACCGTCACGCCAAAGCTATCACTGAATTCGAACAATCTACCGCATTCACGAGCCGTCACAATCGTTTCTAGATAAGTATTCTTCTTGGCGATGACCGGTAACTCATTTGCAATTGCCTCGATATAAGTCAACCCCTGCGTTTCAGAATCTGAAGTGTTCACATATAAATCGCTAGCTTGATAATAGCGGTAAACCTCTTTGTTTGGAATCTCTAATGTGAATTGAACAACTGAAGTCAAGTGCTCATCAGCAACCATTTTCTGTAGACGGTCTCGATCTGGGCCATCGCCAACAACCAACAACTTAACCGATGGATGGATAGCTTGAATCGTTGGAAACTGACGGATAATGGTATCAATATTTTTCTCAGACGATAACCGACTTAACGATAACAAGACGATATCATCATCTGTATAGCCTAACTGAGTCCTTAACTCTTGACGTTTTTCAACATCATAAGCAGGTAAAGGAACTCCAGTCGGGATCACAAAAATTTGTTGTTTTACGCCGTAAGATTCTAATGTTTTTTTAGTAAGCTCACTCGGTACAATAACACCAAATGTACGATCACAGTAGAAGCGAGATAATTTACGAACGTGCTCTGGTTTCAACAATTTGCCTTGTGCGATGTAGTGTAAATAACGTTCATACATCGTGTGATAAGTATGGACTAATGGGATATCTAACTTATTAGCCACGTACCGTCCAATCAATCCCAAACTAAACTCCGTTTGTGTATGGACGATATCGAGTTGATATTCCTTAGCAATTTTAAGTGCTCGATTGGCACCAGAAATAGCCACACGCCGATCATGAAAAGCGACGAATGGAATGCTTGGCAAACGGATGACGTTCGTTTCATAAGTGGCATTGGGGTCTGTCGTGGTGAAAATGATAACACCATGCCCTAGCCGTTCTAGTTCGCTCTTCAACATACTGATTGAAGTAGCTACACCGCTGACCTGGGGAAAATAAGTATCAGTAAAAATTCCTATCTGCATGACATGGCCTACACTTTCCAAAAATGATAGTTATATTATAGCAAAATTGCCCTCTACATGGTACGACAAACCACTAAAATGGTGCTAAAGACTGAGAAGCCAGAGAAGTCGAGCAATTTCGAGACTTAAAACACCCTTGCAACTTCCAGTCGCTACCCACTTTGACGTAGAAACTATAAAAAAGAAAAAAGACTAGGAACGAATTCCTAGTCCTTTGATCTTTTAACATAAATGGTCGATTAATCGAGCCAATTAATCTAAATGACTCGTTGCTTTTTCAACTAGCGCAGTTACTTCTTCAACAGTTCCTTGTTCTAATGCTTTTGCAGCAAGTTCCTTCATATCAGAAGTATCAAGCTTGCTCATCAAACTACGTGTTTTCAAGACTGATGAAGCAGACATAGAGAACTCATCGAGGCCTAAGCCTACGAGTAATGGTACAGCAATTTGATCGCCAGCCATTTCACCACACATACCAGTCCATTTACCTTCTGCATGAGCAGAATCAATCACATGTTTAATCAATGTCAAAATAGCAGGATTGTATGGTTGATAGAGATAAGAAACTTGTTGATTCATGCGGTCAGCAGCCATCGTATATTGGATTAAGTCGTTTGTACCAATACTAAAGAAGTCAACTTCTTTTGCGAATTGGTGCGCTAAGACTGCGGCAGCAGGTATCTCAATCATGATTCCTACTTGAATGCCATCTGCTACTTCAATACCTTCATCTTTTAATTTTGCTTTTTCTTCCAAGAGAATCTTCTTCGCTTGGCGGAATTCATCAAGAGTTGCAATCATTGGGAACATGATTCGCAATTGTCCATGGACAGAAGCACGTAACAATGCCCGTAATTGTGTCCGGAACATCCCTTCATCATTCAAGCAAATACGAATAGCGCGGTAACCTAGGAATGGGTTCATTTCTTTTGGCAATTTCAAATAAGGTAATTCCTTATCGCCACCAATATCCATTGTTCTAACAACGACTGGTTTGCCATTCATTCCTTCTAGCACAGCTTTATAAGCATCATATTGTTCGTCTTCAGTTGGAAAGTTTTCTGAATCCATGTACAAGAACTCAGTCCGATATAATCCAACTGCTTCCGCACCATTGTTCAAAACACCATCTAAATCTTTTGGAGTCCCAATATTTGCAGCGAGTTCAAAATGAACACCGTCTTTGGTTTCAGTTTTTGCATCCACCAACTTAGCCCATTCAATTTGTTGTTTATGGAAGGCTTCACCTTTAGCTTTGAAAGACTCAACTGTTTTTTCATCAGGATCAACAATAACTTCTCCGTCTAATCCATCAATAATAACTAAGTCGCCTTTTTCAACATTATCGGTGATTGTCTTTGTACCAACAATTGCTGGAATTTCAAGTGAACGTGCCATAATAGCCGAGTGACTCGTCCGTCCACCAATATTAGTAACGAAACCCCTCACATATTTACGGTTTAATTGAGCTGTATCACTAGGTGTTAAATCATTAGCTACTACAACGACTTCTTCTTTAATCGTTGCAGGACTAGGCAATTCTACCCCTAATAAGTTTGCCAAAATACGTTTGGTCACATCGCGGATATCAGCCGCACGTTCTTGCATATAATGATTGTCAGTCATTGCTTCAAACATGCTAATAAAAGTATCAGTTACTTCTTTCAAAGCACTCTCAGCATTGACTTTTTCACTATCGATAGTTGTCTTAATCTGTCCAATCAATTCAGGGTCACTAGCGACCATAAGATGTGCATCAAAAACCTTAGCTTCTTCTTCGCCAAGACTTTCAGCTGCTGTATCACGGATCACTTTGATTTGGTCTTGGGTTTTAGCCAAAGCCTCATCTAACCGTTTACCCTCAGCTTTCGGATCTTGTCCTTCAACTTTTTTGAATGTTAGATCTGGTTCAGTCAACAAATAAGCTTTTGCGATTGCGACGCCATCACTGGCGGCTATCCCTGTTGTCTTAAATGTCATTACTCAGCCAATCCTTCGCTCTTCATAGTTTCTTCGATCCCAGCAATTGCTTCAGCTTCATCTTCGCCATCAGCAGTGATGACAACATGAGAACCTTGACCAACACCTAAAGACATAACGCCCATGATCGATTTCAAGTTAACGGCTTTACCCTTATACTCTAAATTGATGTCGCTTGAATATTTACTAGCTGTTTGCACCAATAAAGTCGCAGGACGAGCATGAATCCCTGTTTCTGCAATGATATCAAATTCGCGTTTTTCCATGTTGATAAACTCCTTCGTAAAAAGTATATTTTGTGAATGAGAACGTTATTATTACAACGTCCTTTCAGTTTATAACATTACCATTTTTTGAAGAAATAGACAACCTTTTACGTCTTAGTTCCGCCCACTAAGTGAAGTTTTTCATTTTTTTTGGTATTTTTGGGTATTTTTAGATTTTTTTAAGTGTTCTTAGGTTAAATCAGATGATAATTTTTCAAAAAAAGCGTATAATGAAAAACAACATGGGTGGAGGAGTAACGCACTATGAAATTGATCAACATTACTAATAATCATCCCAAGCTTGTCAATGAACAGTTGTCTAACACGGACGCACAAATGGTAAAAGTTTATTCTTTAGGACAAACGACTGTTATCTACACAATCGCGCCAACACATAAAGATCTAGTGATCATTAATCCTAAAAGGCCGATTAGAGACAATGAGATTGACTACGTCTTACAACGGACAATCAAAGCACCACTTCAGTCATTGGAAGTTATCCACGTTGGTAATTTTGTGGAAATCACACAATCCTTGAAGAAAAAACGGCCAACATTTGTGCCGAGATTTTCATAGCCTATCGCTTCAAATTATGACTCTAGTTTGTCGTTTTAATTTGTAGTTGTTTAGCGTTTTAGCTATTTTATACTTTTATAAGGAATAAAGGAGTTTCAGAGTAGCGTTTGCTACTCTAAAACTCCTTTTTCCATTATCAGTTCTAATCTTATTTTATTCTTACTCTTTTGATCTAATCGTATAACTCTTTTTAAATAACCTTTAAACGGTGTTCAAAAAGCAGCTTCTTCATCCATAAGTCAATCTCGCTAAGAATTAAAAATTCTCAAGCTAGCTTGTCTTATGGCTCGAAGCTAAGCGCTTTTTGAACAACCTCTTTTTTTAGAATAATTGGCTCAGTTTCACATCAGGGTGTTTGTCAACGAACCACTGCAAGGCAAATTGATTTTCAAACAGGAATACAGGTTGGTCAAATCGATCTTTCGTCAACAGATTCCGTCCTGATGACATTTTTGGATCCAACTGTTCTGGATCAATCCATCGAGCAATACGACTACCCATTGGCGTGAGCATCACTTCAGCATTATACTCATGCTTCATCCTAAATTGGAACACTTCAAATTGAAGTTGACCCACTGCCCCTAGAATGTACTCGTTAGTATGGTAGGTCTTATACAGTTGGATTGCTCCTTCTTGCATCAATTGCTCAATTCCTTTATGGAAGGATTTTTGTTTCATGACATTCTTAGCCGCCACACGGTTAAATATTTCTGGGGTAAACTGCGGAAGGGGCTCAAATGCTAGAGCTTCTTTCCCTGAATAGATCGTATCTCCTATTTGAAAGTTTCCTGTGTCATAAAGCCCAATGATGTCTCCTGCTACTGCATTATCGACTTGTTCCCGACTATCCGCCATAAACTGTGTCGTGTGAGATAATTTGATGCTTTTTCCAGTTCTGTTCAAAGTCACAGACATACCTGGTTCGAATTCGCCAGAGCAAATACGGACAAAGGCAATCCGATCACGATGTGCGGGGTTCATATTCGCTTGGATCTTGAAAATAAAGCCAGTGAACCTTTCATCATCTGGTTCAATGATTCCACCCTCTTCAGTTTTATGACTACTTGGACTTGGTGCGTAGTCAACAAAAGCATCTAAGAACGTTTGGACTCCAAATCCAGTCAAGGCTGACCCAAAGAACACTGGTGTCAACTGTCCTTTTCTTATAGCTTCTTCATCAAACACATTTCCTGCTTCATTCAATAAAGTTGCATCTTCCATGGCTTGGGTATAAACGCTCGTTTGTTTAAAGGGATAGTCTCCTACTACTTCACCTTCTTCATCAAGTGGTAGAAAATCATGACCATCTGCTTCTTCAGGATGATTTAGTTCCACACGGTGGTTGTGAAGATCATATAACCCTAAAAAGCTCTTGCCCATCCCCATAGGCCAGTTCATTGGATATGCTGAGATTCCTAAAACATCTTCTAACTCACTGACCAAATCAAGTGGCTCACGGCCATCTCGGTCCATTTTATTGATAAAGGTAAAAATAGGTATCCCACGTCTAGCACAGACTTCAAACAACTTCTTTGTTTGTGGTTCGATCCCTTTAGCCGAATCAATTACCATGACTGCACTATCGACCGCCATCAAGGTCCGATAGGTATCTTCTGAGAAATCCTCATGTCCTGGGGTATCCACGATATTAACTTGAAACCCATCATAGTCCACTTGCATCACTGAACTAGTAACAGAGATTCCACGTTGTTTTTCAATTGCCATCCAGTCAGACTTCGCAAACTTACCAGTTTTCTTTCCCTTGACCGTCCCTGCTTGACGGATCGCACCACTATAAAACAATAACCGTTCTGTAATGGTTGTTTTACCAGCATCCGGATGGGAAATAATAGCAAATGTCTTTCGCTTTGAGACAGCTTCTTTAATATCTTTCATTCTTTTTCCTCCTACAACAACTCACATCGCCTTATATTAGCATGAAAAAAGAGCTACGACAAACGCATGTCGTAGCCCATAGCAGGTTGTACTCTTCTACTATTCAGTAGTGTCAGTAGTGTTCCTTCATGCTATTCAGTTCTTGTTCTTTTTAGTTGTCGTTTTTTTAATGGTAGTTTGCACAGGCTATTATTTAGCAACTGCCTCTTTTTCTAGAGATTGCTCTTTTGCCATTGCAGCTTGTCCCAAGATATTCAAGTAGTTCCAAGGACGGTCAAACACTGGTTGGAAGAAGAAATCTGTCAAGGCAAGATCTTCAATCGTCATCTTAGCTTGGATAAAGACAGACAAGGTATTTGCTGAAGCAGTACAGTCATACTTCGACATGATTTGACCACCTACGATGCGGTGAGTTCCTACTTCATACACTAATTTCATGTATAATTTTTCATTATCTGGCATAAACTCAGGACGGTAGAAGTCTTCTACATAAACAGAATGCGTGTCTAAACCAAAGAACTTAGCTGAGGCATCATTAACACCAGTTGAGCCAATGTTGTAGCCAAACAAATGAAGTCCTGATGTTGATTGTGTTCCACGGTAGCGCAAGTTTTCACCATCAATGTTTTTACCAACTAACATTCCCATTCGCACTGCATTAGTTGCTAATGGAATATAAGCATGTCCACCATTTGGATTATAGTTAACAGCACAGCTATCTCCCGCTGCAAATACATCTGGAACACTTGTACGCATGTAGTCATCAACGATAATCGCTCCATTTGGTAACATGTCGACTTGACCTTTCACTAATTCAGTATTCGGTCTAAATCCTACACACATAATCACCATGTCGGCTTCGTATTCGCCTTCTGATGTCACAACCTTAGAGACCTTACCATCTTCACCATAAAAACCTTTGACCATTTCGTTTAATTGAACTTTAACACCATGGTCTTTCAACTCATCTGTTAAGATGTCAGTGAATTCTGGATCCAAATATTTATTTAAGATACGATCCAAACCATCGATCAGAGTCACTTCACGCCCTTCATTAGCAAACGCTTCGACTAACTCGATACCGATATAACCGCCACCGACTACAACGATTTTCTTCTTATCATTTTTCTTCTCAAAGATTTCTTTGGCTTGATTATAGTTTTTACACAATTGAACATTGTCTAGATCAAGACCTGCAATCGGTGGAATAATTGGCCATGAGCCAATCGTTAATACTAACTTGTCATATGATTCTGTGAATACTTCGTCCGTTTTGATATTGCGGACTGTAATTTGTTTTTGCTCAGTGTCTACTGCAGTCACATCATGTTCCATGTGAACATCTGCCCCTAATTCTGTCAATTCCTTAGGGCTAGAATAGAACAAGCCTTGTGGGTCTTTTACGACACCTCCAACATATAATGCGATACCACAAGATAAAAATGACACATTATCGTTACGTTCATAAACTTTTACCTCTGCATCTGGGTGGTCTGCTAATACCGTTTTAACGGCTGATGTACCAGCATGTGTACATCCGATCACTACTACTTTCATGTTATCCTCCTCTAATTTAATCTATTTTTGGGGTTATAAAGTTACAGAATATCTGTCTGTTGAACCCAGTATAACATGATTAAATCAACGATTGCAAAGGCTTTCACATTGTTCACTATCGCACGATAAATGTGAACAGCCTCACAACTTACATGCCCATATGTAGCAGTATTTTTCACCTGTTTTCATAGATAAGTGAATCATTCACAAATCTTATTGGATAATTCACAATCTTAGTTTATAGTGATATTTAGACCCACCTTGTGAATGTGCTTTTGTATTTTTCCAAAAGACACCAAAAAGTCGACCAACTAGCTTTATTTTAGCTAATAAAGCTAAAATAACCTCAAAAAGCACAATGGCTTTTTGAGGCTTTAATGATAACTCTAATATTAGCAGTACTAACAAGTATCAACTACTGTTGACTACTATCGACAACCATCCCCAATTGTCGAAATGGTAAAAAGAGCTTTCAAGCTCTACATGATAGGGATATAAATTGACTACCTATATTAGCTATATCCTTCTTATTCCTAATTCGTAAATGATGCCAAGAATATACTTGCGATTGAAAAATAAATGAGTACGCTAGTCAAATCTGACAAGGTCGTAATAAATGGACCAGAGGCAACCGCTGGATCTACCCCTATTTTAGCCATTAGTAGTGGGATGAAACTCCCAGCCAAGATAGCAACTGTAATAGCACATAACATGGCTATCCCAACAATACTGCCTAACACGATATTATGTTGCCAAGTAGAAACAACGATCATGATAGTCAGTCCCGTTACTGCACCCGTCACGACACCAGTGGCTAATTCACGACCAAAGATAGCCCAAACACTCGTCTGGTCCTCATCTTTTTGGCTGAGTTGTCTGACGGCAACCGCTAGAGACTGGGTACCAGCATTACCCGCCGTACCAGTGATAAGGGTAACGAATACAGATAAGACACTTGCTTGCGCAATAATACCTTCATATTGACTGATCAGCGTTGACGTTCCCATTCCCAGGAATAATAATGTGATTAGCCATGGCAACCGTTTTGTAGCAGCTACAAATGGATTCAAAGGCGTATCGTCAACGTCGACTGCGGCCAAACCAGAGTAGTCACTACTAGCTTCTTCCGCCATAACATCCATGACATCGTCGACAGTGATGATTCCAAGCATTTCGTTTGAGTCGCCAACTACAGGTAAAGCCAAGAAGTCATAATCTCGAACCGTTTGAGCCACCTGTTTTTGGTCTTCATTGACTGATACACTGATAATCCGATCCACCATTACCTCATGGATCATCGTATCATCATCATTTAAAATCAAGTCCCTCAAAGACAAGACACCAACAAGTGTCTGTTCTTCGTCAACGACATAAATATAGTAGATTGTCTCAGCTTGTTGAGCTAAACTCTTGATCAATGTTAAAGCACTCTGCACGGTTTGATTGGCTTGGATAGCAATGAACTCCGTGGTCATTAAGCCCCCGGCAGTCTCTTCATTGTAGTAGTATAATCGCCTAATCTCTGCTTCTGAATCATCAGGCATTAACCGCAAATAACGATGTGCCACACTTGGATCTAATTCTTTTAGGAGATCGACCGCGTTATCCGTCGACATACAAGACAACATGACAGCCAAGTAGCGATCATCCATTTCTTTTAGATAATCGATGACCTCATCATCATCTTCTTCGATCAATTCAAACATATCTGCCATTTCTTGTGGGGATAAGAAATGGTACAGAACGAGCCTAGCTTTTTCACTTAAAGCGAGATAAAGCTGTGCTTGTTCATAGACGTGGGCATTTAAAAATAACTCACGAAATGTATCGATATCCTCTAACAGCAAACTATTTTCAATATCTCTTAGTAATTCTTCTTGTTCTCTTTGTTCTTCCATAAGTCACCTCGGTTCACAAATTGTGATCAATCTGGTTCCTTTTATTGACTAATAGTTCAGTCATTAACCTTCATCCTTACTACAATCATACCCTTTAGTCATCAACCAGTCTGACATATCTCTTGGATATGGTGCTTTGATAGTCAAGGGTTGCTGGTTAAAAGGTTGGATGAGGCTGATTTTACGGCAATGGAGAGCTTGCTTATCAATACCATCATTCTTTGCCCCTCCATATAATGAATCTCCCACCAACGGGCAACCAAGTGCTTTAAAATGGACTCTAATCTGATGTGTACGTCCCGTGTGCAAGTGAATTTTCACCAGTTTGATTGGTCCAAAGGATTTCATAACCCAGTATTCAGTTAGAGCTTTCTTGCCATCTTCAGCCACACAGCGCGTGATGATTGAGTCTTTATCCCTAGCAATTGGGAGATCAATCAACTCATGATCTCGTAGTCGATTATCCCGGTCCCACACCAAAGCACGATATTCCTTCGTAATCAGAGACTCACGCAATAAGCGGTCGCAACTGTGATGACTAAAGCGGTGCTTGGCAATCAGTACGATTCCTGAAGTGTCACGATCCAACCGAGTCACAATATGGATCACTTGGTCTTTATAGCCATTAGAAACATAGTAGCCTTTTATCCAATTTGCCAGTGAACTTTCAGGATTTTGACGACTCGGTATCGTCGCTAATGCTCTAGGCTTATTGACGACTAGGAGGTCTCTATCTTCATATAAAATCTCAAGTGGCCGTTTAACAGGCACTACAGTCTCATGACTTTCCTCGTCAGGAATCACGATAGCAACCCTATCTCCGGATACCACAGCTTGATTTGCAAAACAAGGCAGGTCATTGACGCTGAAACCATTATGCGTTTTGATTGCACTTAACAATTTTCTGGAAACACCTTGATCACGCAAGAAAAACTTCAATAGTTTGGTTTCTTTCTCTGTGACCACCCACTCAAATCTCATGTCCTGATCCCTTTGCCGGTCCGATGAAGGAGTAGGAAACTCGGTTCCAAAAACGCTTATGCTTGGATCCCAAAAAATGGATCCGCTCATCTGCCACTTTAAATGAAAGTTCCTTCAATTCTTCTGCAGACTCAAATAAATTGTCATAGGTCAAGACAAGCTTCTCAGTTGAATGACCATTAGAGATTGGCCTAAACGTTATCGTTTCATCTTGGGTAACAATTAATGGGGAACTTAATGTACGAAAGACCCGATTGTTCAAGGAGGCAAACTCCGTGAGCTGTAGAGCATTCAAGCTAGGATGGACGACTGCCCCACCGATTGATTTGTTGATCCCAGTAGAGCCAGTTGGTGTAGACACACAAAGACCGTCCCCACGAAAGGTTTCAAACAATTCATCACCAATAAAAACTTCACAAATAAAAGTTGCCGTGACTTGCTTAATCGTCGCTTCATTCAAACACAGAATTTGACGCACACGTCTGCTAGATCTTTCCCCTTGAACAACTTTCAATTGTAACAATGGATAACTCACATTAACAAGATCATCATTAATCAGCGACTGTGCTAGTTGCTCAGCTTCACCTGCGACCCAATCCGTGTAAAACCCCAAATGACCCGTATGAATCGCAGCAAATTTAACATGGTTGATGCGATCTTGGTACTGATGGAATGCCGATAGCAAGGTCCCATCTCCACCGATTGAGATGACAACATCAGGATCAGTATCATCCTCTTCAAATCTACCCATATGACACAAGGTCTGAAAGTAATCCTTTATACCTTGAGACTTTTCTGAATCATTTGAGACAAATGCCAATTTCATGCTGTCTACTCCCCCATAAAACTTCATTTTAACCATCGACAAAACGATGAGCCATATCGCCTTTTTAAACTTACTGCCTATAGAATTATCGCCTATAATGATGGAAGATATCTTGCGCTTCTTGGATATCTTCCCTGATCTCGCTCATTTCTTTATCCAAACTAAAGGCAGCCTCACCTGCTCTTTTCAGACGATCTCTTAAAGCATCCGGATAATCTCCATCATACTTATAATTAAGTGAGTGCTCAATCGTCGCCCAAAAATTCATGGCAAGTGTTCTGATTTGAATCTCGATATAAACGCCACGCCGACCTTCTATTCGTTCGACAGGATAATTAATCACAATATGATAAGACCGATAGCCACTATCTTTCATGTGGGTGATATAATCACGTTCAACAACAATATTAAAATCTTCCCTTTGTCTGAGCAAATCCACAGTTTCGTAGATATCCTCCACAAACTGGCACATGATTCTAATCCCACCAATATCGGTAACTTCTTCAATCCAATTATCGATTGGAATTTGACGTACATTCATTTTTTCAATGATACTATTGACCGTTTTGACCCGCCCGGTAATAAACTCTATTGGCGCGTGTTTCTCTTGTTGTCGATACTCTTCACGTATCCCTTTTAATTTTACTTTAATTTCTGAAACTGCTTGATGATATGGGGCAAGAAAAGCATTCCAATCATCTACAATGTTTGGGGTAACTTTTTCCACGACTAATCCCTCTCTTCATATAACAAGATACTAGTGATTTCTACACAGATACTAGTGACCTCTTAAACATTTGATATCAAAATTCTAACACCTATGATACTAACTAAGATGCTAATAGGCTACTTCAGTAACTGTCCACGATGTAACCTTTGACCTCATGGATCCAGTTCAGTATAATCATAACAAATCCTTCAATAGTTGATTATCTAGAAGGTTTAATCAAGAATGAGTTGGGGCGATCTAGCAGTAGACCGCTTTATTTTTTCAAACGAGAGCCATTTCATGTTTTTCGCGTTATATCAACTCTTTTAACCACTTTTTGAGTAGCTACACTCTAGTGGTTATTGTACCATATTCGAATGATTAGCACATAACGTTAATTACTGATAAAATGTAAGTAAGAAGACAGGTTCAATGGATTGGAGCCAAACAGTAATGGTTACTAAAGATAACGTCCACCGTGAATTAGAACAAGAATTTAAAAACACCCTTACCCAAACTGATTACTACAAATTGTTAGCGCATTTTAAAACAGATAAGGGTAGAATGCTTCAACTGACCAATGCTTATTTTGACCAAGATGACCACTTAAAGAACCATGGCATGGCCCTTCGAATCCGAGTGATCAATCAAGGACGTGCAGAAATGACTTTAAAATATGCCATTGGACCATTACAGAAAGCTGAAACAACGGTTGCCTTATCCGTTGATGAGGCTTATAGCTGGATTGATTCTGGTCGATTGACAGTAGCAAAGCCAATCGGTGACGCCCTTTTGGAGCAACAGATCACAACTATCACATTTCCCTTAGTCACAGCCATGACAACTAAACGCTACGAGCTCCCCTATCAGACTGGATTACTCGTTCTTGACCAAGTAACCTTCAGTGACAAAACGATAGATTTCGAACTTGAGTATGAAGTGACGGATCTTGCTATAGGACAAAAAGAATTTAGTGCTTTGCTCCATCAGTTCAATATTCCACGAATTGTGAGCGCGCCAAAAATAGAACGAGCACTGGCTCACGAATCAAAACGTTAGGCATCTCCTCTATTTTTCGTTACAATGTAGTTGTTGAGCAAAATTAGTTAAAAATAGTTTAAAAATAATAGTTTGAGAATAGTTTCCAATGACGTCTATAACATAGAATACAATAACAATAGCAATGAAAGGTGATAGACATGTATCGGGTCGACAAACTACAAGTTTCGTCTTTTGCACCCCCTAACAGGGTTTTAGATTTATATCTTTTTATAAATCCCATCGGTTACGAATGCTATAAATTTGAGCAAGAAATAAACCGCTTCATCACAGAAGCACCCTGTAAAATAAATTATAAGATATTACCGTATCACAATATCAATACGATGACCGAGTATATGCATCGTCTTGGTATCAAGAACGGTGATTTTAATTATCGCAATCAACTCTATCTGACAGTTTACCAAGTATCACTAGCTTATAAGGCTGCGATGATGCAAGGCTGTAAGCGTGGTAGAAAATTCTTGTTTGCTTTGCAAAGAGCGTTGCATCAAGATAAAATGCCTATTAGCGAAGAATTAGTCTTCAGAACGGCTGATAAAGAAGGATTAGATCTGGCTGAATTTAAAGAAGATCACTATAGTCAATTGACAAAAGATGCCTATACAGCAGATCAACATGTTGCACAAGAAATGGGCATCACATCAACGCCATCACTCGTCATCTTTGATAATCTGAGCGAAGACTATGGCATCATGGTTCAAAACGAGATAACGACAGCAGCCTTACTCAACCTTGTAAAACCAAAAAATAAACCGCGCAGTACAAATTGTAAAAAGAAACATCATACACATTGTGATCACATGCATGCTGTTAAATGGCATCGCCATTCAAACGAATCGTAATAAATGACCTACAAGCGATTTAAGGAGTTTATGCCTTCAACTAGCCTACGCTTTTAACTAGCTTATGCTTTTAGCAAGTTAAGTTTGTGTCATAACTCAAACAGTCATAACTGAGATAATTATAACTCTGATAAGAGAAAAAGAACTCATTGGGAACAAGCTTTTAGCTAGCTCCTGATGAGTTCTTTTTTTCAATGGTAGATCTATAAAAGAGAAACAGATTTATTTTCCAACTTCTTCTAACAACTCTTCTAATTCATCTAACCGTTTTTCAAAGACTTTGAAAGCATGACGTAAATAATCTGGAGATGTCATATCAACTCCTGCTGATTTCATCACATCAATTGGATAGTCGCTAGAACCAGCTTTTAGATAATTCTTATAAGCTTCAACAGCACTATCCCCTTCTGTCAATATCTTGTCAGCCAGAGTTGTAGCAGCAGCTAGACCTGTCGAGTATTGGTAAACATAGAAATTGTAGTAGAAATGTGGAATACGTGACCATTCGTATTTAATATGGTCATCATAGGTCACATCATTACCATAGTAACGTTTGTTCAACTCACCATAGTAATCTGACAGAAAATCAACTGTCAATGGTTTACCAGCTTGATCAGCAGCATGGATATATTGTTCAAACTCAGCAAACTGCGTTTGACGGAATACAGTACTCTTGAAACGATCCAAATAATCATTCAATACAGCTAAACGCGTTTTAGGATCTGTCTCGGTATTGAGTAAATGCTCTGTCAACACACATTCATTAGTCGTTGATGCAATTTCTGCAAGGAAAATAGGATAATCGCCATAAACATATGGTTGATTATGCCGTGTGTAATAAGAATGCGCACTGTGACCAAATTCATGGACTAATGTAAACAATTGGCTAAAATCATCTTGCCAATTCAACAGAATATAAGGAACAGTATCATACATGCCTGAAGAATAAGCACCAGACCGTTTCCCTTTATTTTCTTTGATATCTATCCAACGATTGGCAAATCCTTCATTCAAGATTTCAACATAATCTTCCCCAAAAGGCGCTAATGCTTTTAATGCAATATCACGTGCTTCATCAAAAGTTAGCTTTTGATCATGGTCAGGATTTAGAGGAACATACATATCACTCATCTTGATTTCATTTAGTTTCAATGCTTTCTTACGCAAGGCAACATAACGATGTAATAGTGGTAAATGACGATTTACTTCCTCAACTAGTGTTTCATATACGGACTCTGGTATGAAGTTTTGAGCAAGACTCGCTTGCCGTGCCGAGCTATAACCTCGAGTCGTCGCATTAAAATTATGCTTTTTGACATGTGTTGCCAACGTTGAAGCAGTTGTATTTTTAATGCTTTCAAAACGGTCATAAAGTTGATTATAAACCCCTTCACGAACTTCTCGATTTTTAGAACGTAACAAAGAACCAAATAAACCATGCGTCAATGGTACTATATTACCATCTTCGTCCTTCACTTCTCCCAAATCTAGATCAGCATTCGTCAAAATGTTATACGTTTGACTAGCCCCAGAAAAGACAGCTTCAGCATTTGCGAGAATAGTCTCTTGATCCGCAGATAGGACATGGTCTTTATTGACCGTTAATTGATCCAAATAATGCTTATAGGGTTTCAAACGGTCGTTTTCCGCTACAAAACCTTCTAACTTATCAAGAGGAATTGCTAAAACTTCAGGTTCAAAAAAGGCACTACTACCAGAAACTTGGGTTAAAACACTCAAGGCTTGTTGTTGTAACCCTTGGTATTTCGTATTGGTAGTGTCTTGATCATATTTTAAGTGCGAATAAACATAAGCCTTTTCAATCTGACGATAGACACCCAAGATCGTCTCAATCGCATCTGCTAAGGTATCTGAAGCATCCGCTAAATGACCCTTGAACCCCTCGATTTTTTCACTTTTATCTTTCGCAGCAGAAATAGCTGCTTCAGCCGCCTCATCACTGGGATAAATCAACGTAGTATCCCACGTCAACTCAGCAGGAACATCTTCACGAAGAAGTACTTTACTATTATTTTGTTCTTTCGACATGCATGCATCATCCTTTCAATTAATAACACTATTTTACCATAAAAGGCATAAAGTTTCGGTCTAAAACCCTTATAGCAGACCAACCTTCCCACACACGCTTAAGCCATTTATCCTCAGGTTCCCTCACAAAAGGCAAAGGTACCCGTTTCAAGATAGAGTCATGGTCTTTCACAAATCGACCAAATTCCTCATAAGACAAACCATCCACTTCAATCACGACACGCCACAAAACAATAGAAGACGAACTCCCTAATTCATAAAGCGGCGGGTAAAAGAATAACGGATTCAACTCCTCTATTACCTTTCCTTTTTGATATAAAAACTCCGCTAGAAACCTATCAATCGGTTGCTTTGAATGCCTGAAAAAACGACAAAAACGCGACTTTGAGCGACTTGCGATTGTCATCTTATAAAAATCAGGACTACCACAACCCTTGTCACTTTTTGTAGACATAAACCTTTTGTATCCATTTTCCTTAGCATCTGAATTTCTCTTACTATCAGACACTTCTTTATTATTTGAATTTCTCTGGTTATCTCCTGTTTCCTTGGCAACCATACTCCTTTTATTGTCTTTCATTTTTTGAGGCTGATTTTTATGTTTCATTTGATACTGATTTAGATGTTGATTTTGAATTTTGTTTTGATTTTGCTTTTTACTTTGATTATGATTTTGATTTTGATTATGATTTTGATTATGATTTTGATTTTGATTATGATTATGATTGTGTTCTTGATTTTGTTTTTGTTTTTGATTTTGAATTTTGTTTAGATTTTTATGTTTATTAAGTCGAGGAAAGGTCACCTGAAGAATTTTGTCGGGAGTAGGCACTCCCAAATAAACTGGATACCATACGACATGACCAGTCAAGAGCTTTCGTCCATTTGTCGCAAAGCGAACATCCCACACAAGTTTTATGGTTAGATGCTTATTATCCAATACCCAGTAATAATACCCCAGCTTTTCATGATACCTCATCAAGAGAAATAACTTTTGCTGTGGAGCCACCGGAGGAAGATCCTCTTGACCAACGAACCACCATTGATTTAAACCCAAACTACGATAACCAACAGATCGTAAAGAAATCTCTCTCAGACTGATTGGGCTGAGTTGGTACTCGATGACAACATGAGACTTAGCCGTCGACACAAGAATATCTGCTCGCTGTGCTTCACTAACTACAGCTTCTGTAGACACAGCATAACCAATCTCAATAAACTGGTCCGCTAACCACATTTTCCCTATCTTATGTTCAAAAGATTCAGCGACTTTAGAAGTTGAACTTTCAATCGGACGATGTGCAAAATGACGTTTGGTTTTCTGACCAGATCGAAGAATGACAACTTCACCACAATAAGGACAATAATACGTCTCCCGATCATTTGCTGCATCTGCATGCCTAAAACTCCCAAAAACTGTCTTAGCAATTAACACCCTATTCCCACCTACCCCTCCCACTAACTGACGAAAAACACTGGCAATTAGTTTAAAAAAGTAAAAAAAGCCCCCCGATCATTAGATCGGAGGACTTCCTTGTGACACAAAGCTGAACGCTTGTTCCACAACCTCTTTGTCGGTGTGGTTCAAGCAGCTTTTTGATCATAAGTCGATCTAGCCCGAAAATTAAAAATTTTCTGCTATCTCTTCTTATGTCTTAAAGCTGAACGCTTGTTCCACAACCTCTTAGTTAGTTAAAGTATCTTCTCAGCGCACCTAATGCATCTTTAGCGATTAACGTTTGCGCATGTTCAATCAACCATTCTTCTGAAAGACGACTTGGTTCCGCATACTCTCCAAGGACTAATTCAATAGCTGTCTTGTGTTCTTCATTTAAACCATCTTGGTCAAACACGATTCTAACAAAGTACGCACCTTCTACCGCAAAAAGCATAGAATCTAACTGAGAATCATCAATATCTTGGGCAATCGCAATCATTTCCTCGATACTAGGAGTGACATATACGACATAGTCACGATTAGAGTAATAATTATCTGCGGATTTCCCTGTCGATACCGGTTTTGGTCGCTCGCTAGTCTTAGTCTTTTGTTTTTTCTCTTTAAATGCCTTTAAAAACCGTTGTAAGCTTTCATCGTACTGTTCAATTTCTTCTTCATCTTCAAAGTCATGTTGAGAAATCAGTAAATCTAGACCTTCTCCATTTGGTATAACTTGGAAAGTTACGCTATCTGATTGGCTGAATTCATTAGTTTCATCGATTTCCTCCAATATACTATGGAAGAAACTTTCAACTTGTTGTTGGTTACCTAGTAAATCTAAAAATTCAATGCCACGCGCTTCTAAGTCTTCTTTGTGGATGGATACTCGAATCGTCTTCTCATTGATATGTTCTATTTCCATCACTATCATCCTTTCTGCGTAGCTAAACATCTATGCAATTTAACTATAGCAAATATAGGGAACTTTGTCACATGTTTCAAATCAAGAATAGTCGCTAATTGATCAGAGTTGATTGTCAGTAAAATACGATAAAATGACAGGTACATAGTATATTACACAGTTCCTCAAAAATAACAAGTCTATTGGACTTATCTACTCTATAATTAGGATAAAATTAAGACTTACGTCCTTGAGATATATCCCTATTGAGAACTCAACTTATGTGAAAAAAAAACGCCCCTCAGGGCGCTTTTTTCATTATGAAGCAGACAGCTCAAGTGACAACCTTTCGGCTTCGGCCAATTCAGCTCTTCTCACTGAACGTGGCAAGAACCGTCTGATTTCATCTTCGTTGTAGCCGACTTGGAAACGTTTGTCATCTAACATAATCGGGCGTCTTAAAAGTCCGGGATGTTCAATGATCAAATCGAATAGTTCATTCATTGGCAAGGCATCGATGTCCACATTCAAATCCATATAAGCTTTCGAACGTGTCGAAATGATTTCGTGGGTTCCGTCTTCGGTCATTCGCAAAATCCTTTTGATTTCATCTTTAGTCAACGGCTCCGAAAAAATATTTCGTTCCTCATAAGCAATGCCATGTTCTTCGAACCAGGCCTTTGCTTTACGACATGATGTACAACTTGGTGATGTGAATATTGTAACCATAGTAACCCCTCCTTGTAAAACAACTATCTTACTACTACATTTTATATTATACGCTATTTTGGTAATATATGATAGGTAAATTGTGAATTATTCCTAAAGTTTATATTAAGTTCGTATCATGTAGTCAAGTCACTTCGTCTAAAAAGGTCTTATATGTTGCTATATCAACGTTTTTAGGTTGTTCACAGTTTCTTCACAATTAGATTTTTAAGGCAGAAATTTGCGGAAACTTTTCATAAGGGACTGATGCCACATCGCAATTTTTCTCTCAAAAAAGGGTGCACACACCTCTTTAATCGCTCATCAAACACAAAATCAGCTGTTTCTAAAAGTAATTCAACCCGATAGCTTCTCTTACTTCGTGTAGTGTTTGGCTAGCAACAACATTAGCTGCTTCACTGCCTTCTTTCAAGATAGCATAAACACTAGCAGGATCCTTAGCATACTCTTCCCGTCTCTCACGGACTGGAGACAAGATCCCGTCTAAAACGTCGATGAGATACTTCTTGACTTTAACATCCCCTAAGCCACCCTTAGCATACTGTTCTTTCATTTTAGCCACTTCAGGGTCAGATGGTGCAAAGACATCTAAATAAGTAAAGACCATATTCCCTTCAACTTGCCCCGGATCACTGACCTTGATATGATTCGGATCAGTATACATTGACATCACTTTTTGCTTAACAACATCAGCATCATCAGCTAAATAGATCCCATTGTTGAGTGACTTACTCATTTTGGCGTTTCCATCTAACCCAGGTAGACGTCCTAATCCCTTTTCAGGAAGCAAACCCTCTGGTGCAACTAATACATCAGTTTGATAAGTGCTATTAAACGAATGAACAATTTCTCTAGTTTGTTCAATCATTGGTTGTTGATCATCCCCAACCGGTACCAAGTCCGCTTTGAAAGCTGTAATATCCGCAGCCTGGCTCACCGGATAGATAAAGAAACCAGCTGGAATACTCCGTTCAAACTTTTTTTGTTTGATTTCTGCTTTGACCGTCGGATTACGTTCAATCCGACTAACCGTCACCAAATTCAAATAATACATCGTCAACTCAGCTAATGCTGGTATTTGAGATTGAATAAATAACGTAGACTTTTTGGGGTCTACACCAACTGCTAGATAATCCAGCCCAACTTGCAAGATGTTTTGCCTGATTTTCTCTGGATTTTTGGCATTATCCGTTAGCCCTTGTTGGTCTGCAATCATGATATAGGACTTATATTCACCAGTGTTTTGTAAAGTCACACGGTTTTTAAGAGAACCAACATAATGGCCTAAATGCAATTGCCCAGTTGGTCGATCGCCTGTTAATATAATTTTCTGTGTCATCGAAATGCCCCCTCTAATCAATATATAATGTTATTTTAACGAAGCGTAACTTATTATACAAGGTCACTTTGTAATACAAGGTTACTTTTACTCATCTTCACGTTTACAACTCAATTGACGCTAACCTAATTTATTTAGACTAACCCAAATCTGTTGGTCTTCATCCAAATCTGTTGATCCTTAGCTAAATCTGTTGATTCTTACCTAAATCTATTAACACTCACTATCTAAACTCTTCTATTCACTGAACACTACTGAAAACTTGTCGAAACAGATCAATCAATACTTGTCTCAGTAAATAAATGAACACTGTCAAAATAGATAAGGAGTTGTGACAGTCCTCTGTCACAACTCCCACCTTGCTTTTTCTGATAACCCATATTATTTACTGAAGTTTTTCTTCTATTAACTAACTGAACTAAGCTAATACCTGAACTAAGCTATTAACTGTACTAAGCTAACTCACTCAGAACTATGCTATCTCACCCAGTTTCCTCAGTTTTAAACGTTAGGCTTCACCCAATAACAAGTCCACCAAATCTTCAACAGTAACATTACCAAAGTACCGTTTAACATCGATTGCATCAAACGCCTTCGTCAACGCTTCACGGTTGTAGTCAACACCTGTCAAAATCTTTTCAACATCAGATATCTCACCTAATCCAAAGAAATCACCATTGATCTTGATATCCTTGATCTTGTTATGAGAAACATTAATATTAAAATCAATATGCCCAGCAGTCGTCCTCTTAGAGTTCTTAATATCGAAATCAGGATTTGAACCATAGTTCCAATCAGGATTTGCAGTATATTTAGCTTTGAAAGCATCGATCTTCTTCCAGTCATCATCGGTTAACTTGTACTCTTTGATCGTGCTGACATCATCCGTATGGAAAATATGTTTTAACAATTCTTCGCGGAACTTGAAGATATCGATTCCTTTGTACTTGTCATCAAGATAAGGCATGATATTGGTCACACGACTCCGTACAGATTTGATACCCTTAGAAGCAATCTTATCTTGTTTTGGACGCAAGACCTCAGTCGTTACTTCCGTATCCAAATCAAGCATCAACGTCCCATGAGCCGTCAACCGTCCATTATTCGAATACATCGCATTTCCAGAGAACTTCTTCCCATCGATCAATAAATCATTACGACCTTGTAATTCTGCTCCAGTAGCACCCATTTCATGTAATGCTTCAATAACTGGTTTGGTGAATTTACCAAAATCTCTAAAACTTTGGCCATCATCTTTTGTGATAAAGCAGAAGCAAATATTTCCCATATCATGATAGACAGCACCACCACCTGAAAAACGACGCACCACTTCAACACCCAATCGATCTACCGCATCTTGTTTAACTTCTTCATAAGTGTTTTGGTTCTTTCCGATGATGATGGCATTCTTGTTGATATAGAATAACAAGATTGGTTCATCAAGTACTTTTTCGTTCAACAAGAAATATTCGATGGCCAAATTAGTAGCTGCATCGAATATTTCTTTGCCATTGCGTTCATTTTTAACGTAATACATGACTTGTCCGCTCCTTTTTTTGGGTAATTTTTCAACACCTTTATATTACACTTTTTTGTCAGAAATGTCATACAATCTTCTCATAAAAATGGTAAATTTTCCCTAGATGACGGAAATTATCCAAATGATGGCTTTGTGCAGCCACCTACATTTTTCTATCTGTTATAGTATAATATAGAACTGTATCAAAAAGTCCTTGTTCCCTGAAAGTAAAACAGAAGTTTCTGTAAACTGTTCTAAAAAAAGACTAGCCTAGGCTAGCCTTTAAAATACCGCTCGCTATCCACACAATCTTCCCATATAACGACTTCGCCTTTTTCTTGAGATTTTGGAACATCAATAATCCGTTGATTACTGCTTCCACGAAATTGTAAGGTCAAATCTTTCCGCGAAATATCAAACCGTCCATCCACTAAAATATCAATCAACCCTAGCAATTCAAGCTTATCCTCTGACTCTTTCAACAATTCATCGTAAGTATAGCCTGTCCAAGACCAAATATCTTTGGTATCCCCATATTCTGCTCTGATTCGTTGACACAATTTGATAGCAACACCAGTGTTCAGGAAAGGTTCTCCGCCTAAAAGCGTCAATCCTTGGCAATAGGGTCGGCCTAAATCCTCAATGATTGTATCTTCTAATTCTTGCGTATATGGCGTGCCATAATTAAAGTTTTGAGCAATTTTGTTGTAGCATCCCTTGCAGGCAAACAAACACCCACTCAAATAAATACTACAACGAACGCCCTCACCATCGACAAAGTTGAACGGCTTATAGCTAGCAATCTTGGCTTGACTCCAATCACTACTGAGCCATTCCTTTGGTTTCGGGTTTCTCATCTTTTTCACCATCCATATGTTTAACACGTGAGGCAATTTCCACGTGCCGACCATGAACCATCGGACGCGCTTGTGGATTTCCGAGATAACCACAAGTCCGTTTCACAACGTCACATGTTCTCGGATCATGATTACCGCAATCTGGACACTTAAACCCTACTTCAGTTGGTAAAAATTCACCATCATAGCCACATTCATAACAATGGTCGATTGGAGTATTCGTCCCTAAATATCCAATACGGTCATAGGCAAAGTCCCAAACAGCTTCTAGAGCCTTTGGATTAGTCCGCATAATTGGATATTCGCAATAGTGGATAAAACCACCTGAACAATATTGCGGATAATCTTTTTCAAAATCGATCTTTTCAAACGGTGTAGGTTTTTTTCTAACATCATAATGGAAAGAATTTGTGTAATACTCTTTGTCTGTAATGTCCGGTATCTTTCCAAATTTTTCGGTATCCAGACGGCAAAAACGGTCTGTTAAGCTCTCGCTTGGGGTTGAATAGACGCTGAAATGATAGCCATACTCATTCCCCCAATCATCTGCATGGTCTTTTAAGGACTTCACGATACCTACTGTGAATGCCTTTGCCTCTTTATTGTGCTCCCAGTTTGGACCATAAAAAGCAGTTGCAGCTTCATATAACCCAATATAGCCTAGAGAGACTGTCGCACGTTTATTCTTGAAAAGTTCATCCACAGAATCTTCTCTCGTCAGTCGTTTTCCAAATGCCCCATACTCGTATAAGATTGGAGCATTTGCTGGATGAGCTTCTTTGACCCGTTTGATGCGGTAGACTAAAGCATCCTTAACGATTTTCAGTCGTTCTTCAAGAATGTCCCAAAAACGATTAATATCGCCATGTGCTTCTAATGCAATCCGTGGCACATTCAAGGTGACAACGCCTAAATTCATCCGTCCAGCGTTAACTTCGTTGCCATCCTCATCCCACCAACCTTGGAGGAAAGAACGACAACCCATTGGCACCTTAAAACTACCCGTCAACTCAACAATTTTATCATAAGATAAGATATCGGGATACATCCGTTTGGTGGAACACTCTAATGCCAATTGTTTGACATCGTAGTTTGGATCGTCAGGATTTAGGTTCGTTCCCCGTTTTAAAGTGAAAATCAATTTTGGAAAAATAGCAGTCCGATGCTCTTTCCCCAACCCCTTGATTCGAACTTTTAGGATTGCTTTTTGAATTTCTCTTTCAATCCATGACTCACCAAGTCCAAAGCCAAGCGTCGTGAAAGGTGTTTGACCTTGAGAAGAGTATAATGTATTGATTTCATATTCTAATGATTGCATGGCATCATAAATATCTTTTTTCGTCTTTTTATAAGCAAATTCTTTTTGACGCTCAGGAAGATCAATCCATTCTTTGGCATCTTTCAAATGCTTTTGGTAATTGAGTTCTGCATAAGGAGCTAAGAATTGATCAATACGGTCAGCAGAACACCCACCATATTGGCTAGAAGCCACATTTGCGATGATTTGAGCCATTTGGGCAGTTGCTGTTTGAATCGACCTTGGTGACTCCACATCAGCATTACCAATCTTGAACCCATCTCGTAGCATTCCTGCAAAATCGATCAGGCAGCAGTTGGTTAATGGCGAATACGGATGATAATCCAAATCATGGTAATGGATATCCCCTTTTAAATGGGCATTTGCCACTTGTTGTGGCATCATCTTCAAGCCCATCGCCTTTGCTACTGTCCCAGCCGTCAAATCACGTTGCGTGTTAAAGACCTCACTATCTTTATTCGCATTCTCATTAACGACCGTTTTATCTTTATGAAGTAATTTTTGGATGGTAAAATTGATATCAGTCATCTTAGAACGGTCGATATCTCGTTTTGTCCGATAACCAATGTAACGTTCTGCTAGATTCGTAAAACCAGCTTCTAATAAGGCATGTTCCACTATATTTTGGATCTCATAAATTTTAATATCCTGATGAAATCGGTCTGCAATCTCTTCATTGATAGATGACATCAAGGCCGCCAGCTCAACTGACCCTTCCTTTAAGTCATCGTCACTTTCTCTCGTTGCCTTTAAAATAGCTGCTTCGATTTTTTGATCGGAGAAACTGACCCGTCGGCCATCACGTTTAACGACCTGCAAATCAGTATTCAAATATTGGGCATCATTTACCACAGTTTCTTCCATCAATTTTCCCCTCCTTAAATATTTCTTCACAAGCTATTCTACTCATACAATTGATCGATTTCAAGTGTTTTTCTCAAATTTAACACAATATATTGTGTTTCAACCTATTGACAAACACTAAATAAAGGATTATAAAGACTTTACAGTGAAGTTGACACCTGACAAAAACATGTTCGTTACTTTTGTAACGTACTTGTCAATTTATATTTATTGAAAAATGTTATAAAAAGATATAAGATAAATTTAATACAAGGGTGATGTCAAAAAAGATTTTAAATGTTACAAAAGCTTCTCTTAGAAAACATAACCTAAACCACTAACCAAAACGGCATCAAAACCGGAAAGGAATGACCTATTATGACAGCTACTCCAAATGGTAAAACCACTCCAGTAAGTAGAGCTAACCAATTAGCTGCTGACGTTTTATTGGAATTGCGCGATAAAAAAAGATTGACGCAACAAGAACTTGCGAAAGCATGTGGCAAGAATCAATCCTATATCGCTAAGATCGAAACTGGAAACCAAAATGTCAGCTTAAAAACACTCGATGAGATCGTATCAGCTGCCGGGGGAACTCTAGAACTAAGTGTCAAAGTACGCAAACGCCGTCAACCACTCTTATAATCTTGAGACAAATACCCTTTGTAAAGAACTATTGATATCGCAAGAAAAGACTCCGTTCTAAACGGAGTCTTTTTTGTCTGTTGTTTGACCCTATTACCGATTACGCTATTACTTATTACACTGCACCACCAGCACACAAAAAGACCCTCTATAAACTATAGAAAGCCTTCATGATCTTAGAATTTTTAACGTATGAGAGTTTGGAAGCTATCACACCATTATAAAGGGTCAAATTTTCTCCTTTATTTATGGGACCGTTTTATACGTGTTTTAACTGGCTCTTCTACCTCTAAATCCGCATCCACTAGGGTCTGTTGCGTGGCATTTCTCGGACGAAATCGCTTAGCGAATAAGAAATAAGCACCATAACCAATCACGCACCCGACGAAGTTCAAAACAATATCACTGACGTCGAAGGTCCCTAAGTAAAATAAATATTGCAAAACCTCGATACCTAGTATGGTTCCAAGCGCAATAATGATCATCTCATACCATTTGGCAAACAGTCCATAAAGCATCCCTAAAGGTATGAAAAAGAGCAGATTCATCGCAGCCTCTGTCAATATGGCACGATTCCTAACCGCAAACGACAAGGGTTCTAAATTATAATCCCGATAACGGGGGGCTTTTGTAAACAACACAATAAATAAGAGTAAGAGATAAAAACTAATGCTCCAATAGGTCAAAATGACATTCACTTTACCGCGTAACCATTGCACGTAGAAACTCCATAGAATGAATGCTATCACTAACCAAAGCAGCTCATCTGTGAATCGAAATCGTTCGATCATAGTAGCCAAACGATCGTAAGAAGAAAGGGTTGGCATAATGATTCCATCAGTCAGTAACAGACTTAAAACAAGTGCAACCGGAAGACCTATAATTGCCCAGAAAAACAGCATATGATCCCTTCTTTCCTTTTATATTAGTTTGGCCAACACGTCTACCATTGTCAACTGTTTTTCCGAAAAAGATCTCCTTTTTCCAGAATTTTTTGACACTACACTACCACTATAACTGACAAATGACCCTTTATTAACGTCAAAAAAAGTCTCACCGAAACGATGAGACAGTTACACTTAACATCTATAGGTTAGAGCGTTAGGCTTTTGTCAGACCAATCAAGATACCACCAATGACTACGAGAGCCAAACCAGCGATGGTAATCCAGAGTTCCTTTTTCGTCTTCACTTCATGGAGGAAGAAGAAACCTCCCAAGGTCGACACAACCACATTCATTTGCGATAAGGTAAAACCAACAGCGATACCGTTTGCTTCATTCGATAAGAGCAAGCCAATATTAGCTACAGCAAACACCAACCCAGTTGCGATATTTTGAAAGGATTTCTTCCCCCAAATATCTGGTTTCTTCTCAAAGTGACACAGGATTATCGCACCAACTAGCATCCCGACAGCTTGCGGAAAGACAGCATCCCAACCATTGACACCAGCTATTCTCGGAATAACCGCATACAACACCATCCCAACTGTTGATAGGGCTAAGATGATCACACCTTTCTTCATATTTTGACCCTCTTCGCTGTCCTTACCAGATTTTTCTTGGTAAGCGGTACATGTGACACCGATGATAATCAACACTAACGCGGTGATTCCCAAAACATATTGCATGGTTGTTTGCCATTCGCCAAAATATAAAACGCCAAACAATGCCGTCCCAATCAATTGAGCTCCAGTCGATATAGGCATTGCTTTTGAAACGCCAATTAAATGAAAACTCTTGATTTGATTAATCTGTCCATAAGACCAGACCAACCCACATAAAAAGGACGATATAATCAGATTCCATGTCCACGCATCTGGTTGGTGAAAAATCAATATTCCCAGTGAAAAGAGCAATGTCCCCATCGACATTCCCATTTGTTGATTAGTCGCCTTACCGCCAATTTTTTGCATGACAACTGGTTGAATTCCCCACATAAGAGCTGGTAGAAGGCCTAATAATATATTTCCCATAAATAAATATCCTCCTAAAGATTTTAATGACGGTTAAAACTATAGAGAATTCCCTACCATATTTTAAGTCACATATTATAATGATATTATCTTTTCAGAAGATAAACAAACAAGAACGCCTGCAACGCCATAAAAGCATAGACAGACCGATGGCAAATGATCTTCAAATCTCGAAACGTTCATCCAAGGCAAGTGATTTTTGATAAGTCGCTAATAAAGCTAACAATTGGGCTTTTTGCCGTAATAAGTCCTCTCCAATCGTGGTTTCCTCAATCAGTAAGCGATGGTCGATCTGATCGATCACTTTTTTTAAGGAAGAGGAATCATCCA
>OMJG01000352.1_pt1 | contig 35186 bp, 26 predicted proteins | sample 1646431 | NCBI WGS metagenome assembly OMJG01 (sample SAMN03771674, study PRJEB25209) | food metagenome | isolation source: Cotija cheese | place: Mexico:Jalisco,Michoacan | collected 2011-12-12
GTGGTGTCGCGGTCAGTGATAACTTGATAATCAGCGATGATCAGATTGGTGTGCACGCCGCGTTCCTGCATTTGCACACGTTCTTGTATCGATCCGAAGAAATGCCCGAGATGCAGGCGACCTGTTGGACGGTCACCGGTGAGCATGGTGAACTTCTCAGGATTTGCTTTGAGTGCTGTGAGTGTTTCGTCAGATCGCTTTTTGGCGGCCACAAAACTTGCACTAATCTCGTTACCAGCTGCAGTTACCTGTTGTTCATCCGTCATCGGCATGTCCCTTGTGTTGTTCTTGCAAAGAGTGTAAAAATTCTCGCTATTATCGTAAAAGTCTGAGCAGACAACATAACTGGTGGTAACCTCTTATGTGATGGAAATTATGACATACATTGCCTAATACAGGCATCGAGCTGGCGAAGGGGGTCGGATGGGCCGCGGACGTCAGAAGGCTAAGCAGACGAAAATAGCCCGTAAGCTCAAATATCTGACAACTGATACCGATTATGACGAACTCGCGAAAGAGTTGAGCAGTCAGGAAGCTTCCGCTGAACAGGAAGCTTCGGCTGTGGGGGAAGAGTTCGGTCCGATCGAATCAGTGAGCTCACATACAGGGGACGAGCATTCGATTCCCGGAGTTGACGATGATTTGGATGATTACGCCAAATGGGCCGCACAAGCGGCGGCCAAGGCCACGGCATCGGAGATGCCGGCGGCGCCGGTCGCGCGACATCGTCACATACCGATTCCTGTGCCAAGTGCGTTGAAACCTAAACTGGAAAAGGTCAAGGCGCATCCGAAGTCGGAGGCTGCAAAGGAGTCCGGCAGCGGCTCGGACAGCAAACCGGCCGCAAAGCGGGCTGCCAAGACAGCGAAGGCATCTTCCGAAGCGAAGACCCCGGCGAAGAAGAGGTCTTCTGCGGCGACAAAGACGAAAACAGCCGCCAAAAGCAAGGCAAAGTCCACTGCTAAATGAGGTCTGGGAGTTAACTGCTTCACCAGGACAGCTTCTCACGTGCATATTCGTCGAGAAGTTGCTTGGTGAAGCAGTTATCGTATTTCCGGTCAAACAACCCTATACCAGCGGCAATAGCGAGCTCAAATCGTCGCGTTCGCCTATGGCGCTGATTCGTCCGGCCTCGCGTTCCGCGTCCCAGCTGCTGATTCCACAGGCCAGGCGGAGCCATACCTCAGGCTCCAATTCGATGGTGTCCGGCGGCGTGAGATTATGGGGGTCCGAGTTGGGGCCATCGAGTATCTTGACGGCGGCCCATGGGGCCACGCGGACTTCCACGGCACCGCCTGGTGCCCTCATCGACAGCAGATACAAGGAGTAGCGCACGGCCATCCCGCAGTCTTTGCGCGGCAGGTCCACAGGGGCCGTGGGGTCACCCGCCTTCTTGTTGGACAGCGCTGCTGCTCGCCACTGCTCAAGGGCTAATCGGCCCGATTCAACATCCTGTTCTCTGATGACGCTCATAGGCACATTCTTGCGCTAATGCTGGTCATCGGTCATCGAAAGCCTCGAGATTACCTGATGTTCATGTCGTCCTGCCTGTCGCAACATGAAAAAGCGGGCATAATGATAAGCACGATTCGATCAGGAAAGAGGATTCTTCATGACTGAAGTAACTGCACCGAAAGCGTCGCTATCGGGTTCGGAGTTTGCGAACGAAATCCGGAACAAATTGAAATACCAGCAGGGAGTCGAGCTGTCATCGGCCACACCCGCTGATATCTACGTCGTTGTGGCAGGGGCGGTACGAGATCATCTGGTTGATTCCTGGTCGCGGACGCGCAACGATATGGTCTCCGGCAATACCAAGGCTGTCGGTTATCTCAGTGCGGAGTTCCTCATCGGCAAACAGCTGTCCAACGCCTTGCTGAATGTGGGGCTGGACGAGCAATTCGCGCAGGCGGCGAAGGAACTTGGTTTTTCGCAGGCCGAGGTACTTGCCGCCGAGCGTGAGCCGGGCTTGGGCAATGGTGGTCTTGGCCGTCTGGCTGCGTGCTATGTGGATTCGCTCGCTTCTCTTGGCGTTCCTGCATTCGGTTACGGCATTCGGTACCGCTACGGCATTTTCCGTCAGGAATTCGATGATGCCGGTCGGCAGGTCGAGAAGCCGGATTATTGGCTGACCGAAGAGGAGCCCTGGGGTCACGCGGATTACCAGCGCTCACAGCGTGTCTCCTTCGGGGGCGAAGTCGTGGAGAACGATGGCGTCACCGTATGGAAGCCGGCATGGTCAGTGCGCGCGGTCCCCGTGGATTATATGGTTCCGGGGTATCGCTCCGGCAGAGTCAACACCCTTCGCCTCTGGGAGTCCCGTTCATACGACGAATTCGACCTTGGAGCGTTCAACCGTTCCGAGTACATGGATGCCGTCATCCCTCAGGTCGATGCGGAGAACATCACCAAGATTCTGTATCCGGAGGATTCGACTCCGCAGGGCAAGCGTCTGCGTCTTGAACAGCAGTACTTCTTCGTGGCCGCATCAATCCATGACGCCATCGCCACCTTCTACCCGGGTGAGGATCACCCCGACCTGCGCAGCTTCCCCGAGAAGATATGCTTCCAGTTGAACGACACCCATCCCGTCATCGGGATTCCCGAACTGATGCGCGTGCTGCTCGATGAGTATGGATACGACTGGGACACCGCTTGGGACATCACCACCAGAACCTTCAACTACACCTGCCACACCTTGCTGCCGGAGGCACTTGAGGTCTGGTCGGCCGAATTGATCGGCGAGCTTCTGCCGCGTCATCTGCAGATCATCGATCGCATCGACGCCCAATTCGTCGAGGGCCTTCAGGCGAAGGGGGTAGACGGCGAACAGATCGACCGGATGCGCATCTTGACGCGTGATGGCAACCCTCAGGTTCGCATGGCATTCCTGGCGACCGTCGGAGGATCGCACGTCAACGGCGTCGCCGAGCTGCATTCTCAGCTGCTGCGAGATGTCACGCTGAAGGACTTCAGCGAGGTGTTCCCCGATCGCTTCACGAATGTGACCAACGGCGTCACGCCCAGGCGCTTCGTGCGCTTGGCCAATCCAAGACTCTCGGCGCTGATTACCGAAGGGCTGGGTACGGACAGCTGGATGGCGGATCTGGAGCAGCTCCAAGGATTGGCGCCTTTGGCGGATGACGCATCCTTCCTGGAGCGTTTCGCCGAGGTCAAGCAGGCCAACAAGCGAGATTTCGCCGATTTCGCAGCGGCACGCTACGGGTTCTCGATCGATCCCAATACCATGTTCGACTCGATGGTGAAGCGTCTGCACGAGTACAAGCGGCAGTCTTTGAAGATTCTTGCGGTCATCGCGCAGTACGCGGCCATCAAGGACGGCAGCGCCGAGAACCTGCTGCCAAGGACCGTGTTCTTCGGCGCGAAGGCGGCTCCCGGATATGCCATGGCGAAGCTGACGATACGGCTTATCAACAATGTCGCGCGAGTTATCGACCAGGACCCGGATGTCGCAGGCCGTCTCCAGGTACGGTTCCCCGAGAACTACAACATCGAACTGGCGGAGCACCTCATACCCGCGACCGAGCTTGACGAGCAGATTTCCCAGGCAGGCAAGGAAGCGTCGGGAACGGGCAATATGAAGTTCGCGCTCAACGGCGCGTTGACCGTCGGTACCTTGGACGGTGCGAATGTGGAGATCCGTGAGCGAGTGGGTGCGGAGAACTTCTTCCTCTTCGGTCTCGAAGTTGAGGATGTCGACCGTCTCTACGCCGGAAACTACAATCCGATGTCGTATGTCCAGGCCGACCCCAGGCTCAAGAAAGCCATTGACCTGGTTGCGAACGGCACCTTCTCGGAGGGTGACAGGGATGTCTACGCGCCCTTGGTCTCTGATTGGCTGACGAAGGATTACTTCATGGCGATGGCCGATTTCACCGCCTACATGGACATCCAGCAGGAGATCGAAGATACGTACCGGGACCAGAAGGCATGGAACCGCAGTGCGATCCTCAATGTGGCGAACAGCGGTTACTTCAGTTCGGACCGTTCCATCCAGGATTATCTGGACCGTATCTGGCACACCGCACCATTGCCCGAGAACAACTGAGCGCTCTGAGACATTACACGGGCATCCTTCGCCGTATGTCGCGGTCCCCGACTTTCTCGGGAGTGAGATTCGGCGAAGGCCTGCGAAGGACCTGGGGCATGCCACGCGAACTACGGAGCATCCGGTGCGCGTGAGTGGCTCGCTTCAGGGGTACTCCGAGTGAAGAGCACGCGAAGCTTGAGAACAATCAAGCCTCGCGTGCTCTTTTGCATGGTTGCTGTCCGGAACGCGCTCGCCATTATGCACCTGTGCATTGAGATACACGGGACACCCTGCTGATTTGTTGCCTTCACACATGCTTCGCCGCACGCGTTCAGGCGCCGCCATTAGCCTTCTATCGGGGTACGAAAACAGCGACTTAGATGCCCGAGCACCGCCACATCCGGTACTTGGCACATAAGTCGCTGTTCAATCACAACACCGCTTCGAAAACTTGGGCCGAAATCATTGGGTCGAAATCATTGGTTCCACGACACTGCTTTGAAAACATTGAGTCGTATAACCGCTGAGGTCAGGATTCGGCCCTGAAACCCTTACTTCTGCTCGTCGGCCTTGTCTTCGTTGGCCGTATCCTCGGCGTCTTCGGCGTTTTCGTCCTCGTCGGCATCTTCCTCGGAGTCCGTCTGCGACTCGGCCTTCTCGGCGATACCAAGATCAACCGGCGATGAGCTGTTCTCCCATGGTTCTTCCCAAGGGTCGTAGTCTGGATTCTGCTGCTTGTAGATGTACAGTCCGACTACTCCTGCAAGCAGTGCGCCGAACAGCAACGCGAAAAACTTCCAGCCGTTTGAAGACTTGTTCTTCATGTTGGCTCCTTCCACCGTGTTAAGGCGACCTGCCCATCCAAGCCACCGCTAGTCACCATCATAATTGTTTTTTTGTGGCGATTGCGTGTGAATTGTCTCCTGAACGGGGTGATTCCTATGAACAGGACATGGAGATTGGGTATTCGCGACTGTGCTTTCGATAGAGTGAGTCGCATGAACAATGCATTCAATCGCGGGGGTTTCGGCCTCGGCTCCGGCCCATCACTCTCGACCCTGTTTTCCCGTAGGCGCATTGCCGCCTCGTGGCGCAACGGTGGGGCAGTGGTAACGGGCGGCATCATCGTCGCCTGCGTGCTCATATGGCTGGTTGAAATCGCATTGAGGGTTTTCGCTCCAAACGCTTTGAACGCGATGCTGAGCAATACGGTGTTCATTCCGGTCTATGCCGTGTCGAGGCCGTGGATTTTCCTTTCCGCGATGTTTCTTCATGCGACGAATCTGCTGCATGTGCTGTTCAATATGCTGACCCTGTGGTCGATAGGCCCGGTCTTGGAAAAAATGATGGGGCATTGGCGTTTCCTGGCGCTCTATGTCCTGGCTGGGCTGGGTGGCGGTGTCGGGATGATGGTGTGGAGCGTGTTCTCGCCGTCAGGATGGGTCACGGCATCCTATGGGGCGTCCGGAGCGTTGTTCGGTCTCTTCGCCGCGGTCCTCATCGTATTCAGACGGATAGGCGCGGATATTCGTTCGATGAGCATTTGGATCGGCATAAACGTGCTGATGCCTTTGGTCGTGCCGGGAATCGCGTGGCAGGCGCATGCGGGCGGCTTCGTCATCGGTGGATTGCTGACGTGGTTGCTGGTGTCCGGCGTCCCCGCGTTGCGAAAGACCAGTTTTGCACGCCGAATGTGGATATATGCTTCAGCGGTGTTTGTGTTGCTGCTGGCTGTCGCGCTGCTGTGCAATACCCAGAATCCCTTGTCGTCATTGACTTATTAAGCGTTCGACCCCGGGCTGGGCTTCGGGGTCGAACGGCAAATTACACGCATGTAATCTATCCACAGAGTGTGTACAACGTTGTGGATAACCACCCCATCCTTGGGGATAAGTATTCACATAATGTGCATAACAATGGATTTCGGGGGAGTTACCTCCACCACATGGTCATGAGGAATCCAACCATCACCAAGGAGAAACCGATGGCGAGATTCCATGAGTTGATGTTGGGGATGGGGTATTTACCCGTCAGGTAATACGTCGCACACCAGATAAGGCCGAGAATCATGAAAGCGCAGAACACGGGGACGAACCATCCCGGATTTGCCTTCGTTCCTTTGATCGATTCCTCCACACGCTTCGTGTTGTCATCCTGACGTTGAATCATGCGTTTCATCTGAGGAGTCAGAGCAGACTTATCAACATTCGCGTTCAGCACCGCTTCAACTTTGTCGATTGAGACACCGAAATCGTCATCGCTCGACGACTTCTTCGTGGTTTCGCTCTCAGTATGTTGTTCGGACGGTGTTTCGGTTGCTAGTTGTGCCCCGGACTCGTTGCCCTGCCATGATTCCTGCGCTTGCGCGTCGGTTTCGTGCAGCTCTTGCTCAGCCATGGGTGTGTTCTCCTTCGATAGGCTATAAGTCATAGTAATGGGTAGACTCGAAACCGACCACATCGGTAGTCGGGAAAGGGTGTTCATGGCTCGGCGAAACGAACGGCACAGAGCTCGGCGCAGCACTGCCGGGTTGATCAGTGTTGCCTTGGTCATGGCCCTTGCCGGATTCCTGCTGATTACTAATCTTCGCGTCAACCGGACGGTGACGGTCACCTCTGACACGGCAGGTCTTGTGGCCGAACGAGAGCAGCTGGTCACCAAGCTCAGCGGACAGATCAATACGCTTAGTGAGCAGATCAATACGCTCAAGGACCTCACCGGCGCCTCAAACACCGCAAACGATACTGATGACGCCGGTTCGGGAACGGTGCTGCCAGCCATAGAAGGTCCGGGAGTGACCGTGACGCTTGACGATTCGCCATTATGGGAGCAGCAGGTCGATCAATCGGGTTCGTCGGCCACCATCAACGACTATGTCGTTCATCAGCAGGACATCGAAGGCGTGGTCAATGCGCTCTGGGCCGGTGGCGCCGAGTCCATGCAGATTCAGGACCAACGAGTGCTGCCCACCACCGCTGTGCGCTGCGTGGGCAATGTGCTGCTCCTCCAGGGAAAGAAATACTCCCCGCCCTACAAGGTCTCCGCCATTGGGCCCACGCAACAGATGACAGCGGCTCTCGATGATTCCAGAACGATTCAGATATACAAACGCTATGTCAACACGATAGGTCTGGGCTGGTCCGTGGAGACTTCGGACAACCTGAAATTCGCGAAAACCACAGCAGTGCTGCAACCCTTGCACTACGCCACCGAGTACAAGAAGGACTGAGCCGAATATGGCACGTCAAGATCACACACGCAGAAGCATGCGGTCCGCACCCAAACGCAGCGCATTGTTCAGCGTTCTCGGCATATTGGGCGAGATATTGCTGACCCTCGCAGTGCTCTGCGGCTTGTATATCGCCTGGCAGTTGTGGTGGACGGGCGTTGAATCATCTCAGAGTCAATTGCAGCAGCGTCAATCGGTATCGTGGTCGGAACCCGCGAGCGACAACGGCACCTCGGCGGTGGCGGCCGCACAGCAGGGCGATCCGCCGGTGCAGCCCACAAGCGCCGCGGAGGGTGATCTCGTTGCTGAAATCTACATCCCGCGTTTCGGTTCCGCCTGGCAGCGCAACGTCGTTCAGGGAACGTCGAACGAACAGCTGGCCAAACACGGTCTGGGGCATTATGAGGATACGCAGATGCCGGGGGAGCTGGGAAACTTCGCCGTCGCGGGGCATCGCTCAGGATACGGCGAGCCGCTCGCCCATGTGGACGAGCTGCAGGAGGGCGATGCGATTGTGGTGCGTACCAAGGACTACTGGTACGTGTATCACTACACCACGCACAAGATCGTCCTGCCGGACCAGACGGATGTGGTGGCGGCGAATCCGGAGGACCCTACCGTGGCGGCGACCAAACGGATGATTACCTTGACCACCTGCGAACCCCGATACACCTCGGCGACCCACCGGTGGATCAGCTGGGGTGAGTTGGATTACTGGGCAAAAGTCTCTGACGGGGTGCCGAAGGAACTCTCATCCGGGGATTCCTCGGCTTCGACGGTGTTCTCCAGTCAGAAGAGCACGTCTCCGCTGGACAGTCTGACATCTCTGGTGCCTGTGGTGGCATGGCTGCTGATCGCCTATCTGGTGATTTCCATCGCTGCGGCGATCGCATGGAGATATCCGGTGCTCAGAAGAATACGCCAGGGAGAGCAGGCGCGCCCTGATGTCAGCATCTTTGGCTGGCTGAGTCGGCACCAACCGGGTATCAAGCCCATACGCATACTGCTGATGGCGCTGCTTGCGCTCGCTGCCGCCGCCGCCCTCTTCCAGTGGGGCTTCCCCTGGCTGGCCTCGCACGTGCCTTATCTGCAGTTGATGTCCAACTATGTTTCGGTCAATTAGCGATGATCCGGTGAATCGGCGCCGCGACTGCGGAATGCGACGTCGGGTCAGGTGCGCTTATGGTCAATCGCCTGCCATGCAAGCGTCTGCGAGATAATGTGAGGACACGTGTTCTATAGTCGATTCAACAAGTGAAGCAAAAGTTAGGCCACAGTACGGGGAGCAGCATGACGGACAGTGCGAGGATTCTGGTCATCGACAACTACGATTCGTTTGTCTACACCATCGTGGGTTATCTGAAGACTCTCGGGGCGACGGTAAGCGTCGTCCGCAACGATGCCGTCTCCGGCGACGCACCAGGTCTGCTTGACGACTATGACGGTGTATTGATATCCCCTGGCCCTGGGGCGCCTGCGGATTCAGGTGCAAGCGAGGCGTTGATCAGATTGTGCGCCCGTACCGAAACACCCATGTTCGGTGTGTGCCTGGGGCTGCAGGCCCTGGCCGAGGTCTATGGGTGCACCGTGGCTCACGCCCCGACTATCATGCATGGCAAGACCAGCAGTGTGGAGCATATCGAGGATGAGATATTTGCCGGCCTGCCTAATCCGATGACGGCGACGCGGTACCACTCACTCGCCGTGGACCCTTCGACCGTTCCGGGCGAGCTGGTGGTGACTGCATGGACCCAATCGGATCACATCATCCAGGGCCTCAAACATCGCAGCCTGCCGTTGTACGCGGTGCAGTTCCATCCCGAATCCGTGATGACCGAGGGAGGCTACCGTCTGCTTGCCAACTGGCTTGAGCTTTGCGGACAGGGGAATGCGGTGCAACGCTCGACGGGTCTGAAACCAAAGGTCGCCTCGCAATCGTGAGGATATGTCTTGGAAATCGACCGTCGATGAGATAACTGCAATAAAAGGACAGCTTTACGGGAGGATTATCACCGAATTGCTGTCCTTTTATTGCAGTTATCTCATCGAGGCAGTGGTGGCTTCAGACAAGCGCGGACATCTTCACCACGCTCAGTTTGAACCAGTGTAGAGAGTCACCTGTTTGTCGCTGACGGTGATTCTCGTTACGGTGTCCGTATCCGAGCTGTTGCTGCTGTTCCGCTTAACCGTATATCCGTGCGCCTGCAGGTCGCTGGTGGCATCGCTCTGGGTCATACCGACCACGCTGCTCGGGTTGTATGAGGATGTCGGTGCGGTGGTGGTCAGTGCAACCGCCGTCCCCTTGTCGACGGAGGCATTCGCGGCGGGGTTCTGCTGCGTGACCGTGGAGGAGCCATCCTGAGAGCCGGTTATCGTGCCGGTTGACAGAGAGGCGCTGCTCAGGGCCTTCTTCGCCTCATCCAGAGTCATGCCGACAAGGTTCGGCACCGTCACCTGCTCCTTGCCTTTGGAGATGTAGACGGTGATGGCCGTGCCTTGCTCCACGGAAGTGCCGGCAGCCGGATTGGTTCGGGTTACGGAACCTGCGGGAACCGTATCCGAATTCTCCTCCGTGGTGTTCGTATTGAATCCCTGGTCATTGAGTGTCTGCAGGGCCTCGGCCTGGGCTTTGCCTGTGACGTCGGGAATCTTGGTCATGCCGGAGGATATGTACAGCAGCACGCTGCTGCCCTTGGAAAGCGACTGACCGGCTGCGGGATCCGTGCGGGTGACATGATCCTTCTGGACGGTTCCACTGTCTTCGACGGAAGCGGTCGAACCGACCGTGAATCCGGCGTTCTGGAGCTCCTGTCGGGCTTCATCCTGGGATTTGCCGGTGACATCGGGGACCTTTACGGATTGCGGACCTGTCGAGAACCATACAGTCACCGTCGAGCCCTTCGACACCTTGTCCCCGGCCTTCGGACTCTGCTTGGTGAAGGTGCCCTGGGGTTCCGTCGAGTTGGTGTCCTGCTTCTCGGCGAATACCAGTCCTGCGCTCTCTATCTTCTCCTGAGCCCGCGCAGCGGACATCTGCGAGGTGATTTCAGGCACCTCAACCGTTTCGGGCGATGCCGGTTGGTTGAAATACCAAAGAGCGCCGATTGCGGCGAGAACCGCCAGAATGCCCACGACCGACCAGATGATTATGGCCTTTTTCCTCTTCTTCTGCTTGTCGGCGGCACGCTGGTCGGCTCGAGAGGCCGTGGCGAGATTGCCGTTCATCGGAGAGCTCTGGGTTCCGGTCGGGTTGAATGCCTGTGTGGCCGCCATACTCTCGGTCGGAGAGCCCATCGCGACCGTCGTGGCATCCTGTTCGGCATCCTTGCGGGCCTTCATGTTGGACAGGTCGGTCAGCGGATTGAAAGCGGCCGCAAGAGGCGTTCCGCCATTCATGAAGGTGAGCACATCGTTCTTGAAGTCGGCGGCGGTACCGTAGCGGTTCTGGCGGTCCTTGGCCATCGCCTTGGCGCAGATGGAATCCCACATCTTCGGGAGGCCCGGAATGAGCACGCTCGGCGGAGTGGCCACTTCGGAAACATGCTGGTATGCGATGGCCACAGCCGAATCGCCCTTGAAAGGAGGACGTCCCGTGAGCATTTCGTAGAGTACGCATCCGGCGGAATACAGGTCGGAGCGCATATCCACGCTCTCGCCCCGTGCCTGCTCGGGGCTCAGGTATTGTGCCGTCCCCACCACGCCCTGTGATTGGGTCATCGTGGCCGCAGAGTCATCAAGGGCGCGTGCGATGCCGAAATCCATGACCTTGACCATGCCTTGGTCGCTGATCATGATGTTTCCGGGTTTGATGTCGCGATGGATGATGCCCATGCGGTGCGAATATTCCAGGGCGTTGAGCACGCCGAGCATCACCTGTTCTGCGTCGCGCTGGCTCAGAGGGCCGTTGGATTTGATGATATCCCTGAGCGTCTGGCCTTTCACATATTCCATGACCAGGTACGGCACGCGTTCATGGTTGCCGTTTTCGTCGACCAGCGTTTCCTCGCCCGAGTCGTATATGGATACGATATTCGGATTGTTGAGCTGGGCCACGGAGTGGGCCTCGCGGCGGAAGCGCGACAGGAAAATCTCGTCGTTGGTCAGATCGGAGCGCATGATTTTGATGGCCACGGTTCGTCCCAGGCGCGCATCCTGCGCCACATGAACCTGGGCCATGCCTCCCCGCCCTATAAGCTGCCCAAGCTCATAGCGACCATTCGCCAGTGATGACGGCAACGTGGTGCTCATATCGAATCCTCTCTGCTCAACATCTCTGATTCGGTGTTCAAGTTCTGTACTATTCGTGCGGCCGCGCCCAAATCTGCAGTCGTCAGCTTACGCGAAGCCTGCCATGCCGCTTGTAGCATATTGTGCACGGCGTGCGGCGCGCTGACCACTCTTCTGGGCATGCGTTTGCTCGTCTCGACAATAAGTTCGGTGTCGTGGGTCTGCTGGTCCAGCAGACGACGCTCTATGCGTGCCAGGGTCTTGGAGACCATCATCGCATCTGGTGGGCGGTCAAGCGGATCCTTGGCGAGCATCGACATGACGAAAGCGGCCAATTGGGTGTCGACGGTGTCGGGGAGCGGCGGAACGGGCTCATTGACGTGTGCGGCGGCGATGTCCACAGCCGTGGCACCCGTGAAGGGCCTGTGCCCGCACAGTCCCTCGTATGCGACGACTCCCAGCGAATAGATATCCGACTGCGGGGTGGCTTTCAAGCCCTGAGCCTGCTCGGGGGAAATGTATTGCGCCGTCCCGACCACCATGCCGTCCTGTGTGATCTGGCCTTGATTGGTGGAGTAAGAGACGCCGAAATCGGTTATCTTCACTTCGCCGGTGTCCGAAACCATGATGTTCGCGGGTTTCACATCCCTGTGAATCACGCCGTGGGAATGCGCCACAAACAGTCCGCGCGCCGTCTGGATGAGAATCGGCAGGAGGTCGATTGCATCCATGGCTCCGGAATCCTGGAAAATCTCGGCGAGCGATTTGCTGGGAACGTATTCCATGATGAGGAACCCGATGCCGTCATGCTCGTAGTACTCGAAGAGGGCCGCGATATTCGGGTGTGCAAGATTCGCCGAGTTGTGCGCTTCGGCGCGCAGGCGTCGCAGCTTGGCCTCTTCATTGGCCACATCGCCGCGCAGAGCCTTAATCGCCACGGTTCTGCCGAGTTCGATGTCGTAGCCCTTCCAGACCTCGCCCATGCCTCCCTGAGCAAGTCGTTGGTCAAGACGGTACCTTCTGTGAATCAGTTGGCCCTCGATGAGTTTCATTTGAGTGCCTCCTGCATCATCTGTTTCATAATCGGGCCGGCCGTGACGGCTCCGGCCGATGGCGCATCGCGCAGTACGACGGCGACGGCGATCTTCGGGTCGTCGGCGGGGGCGAATCCGATCATCCATGCGTCGATGGAGGTGTTGTCGCCTGTCTGGGCGGTGCCGCTCTTCGCTGCGACCGCGGCATTCGACAATTGCAGTTCGGGCGCGTCTTTGACCACCATGCTCTTCATCATATTGGTCAGTGATTTGGCGGTGTCGGAGGAGAAGGCGTCGGAATATACCGAGGGACTTGTCTGGGAGATGACGCTGAGATCGCTCGAACGCACGCGATCGACGATTGTCGGTTGCATGAGCTTGCCGTTGTTCGCGACCGCGGCCGCGATCATCGCGTTCTGCAGCGGCGTTTCGACGGTGTCGCCCTGGCCGATGGATGCGAGAGCGAGTCTGTCCGCCGATGCCGTGTCGGGGAAGCTGGATGCAGTGGCCTTCATCGGTACGCCTGTCGTCGTCGAACCGTCCACGGTGATGCTGCTGCCGAAGCCGAGCTTCGCAGCCTCATCGCTGATGGCTTTGTTGCCGAGCGCCACGCCAAGCTGGGCGAAAGCGGTATTCGAGGAATACGCCAAGGCATCGCTCATGGAAATCTTGTTGTTCGTACCGTTTGCGGCCGTGGTGGTATTCGTCAGCTGCGTGTTCGTGCCCGGCAGAGTGTAGGAACTCCCTGCGGGCAGCTCGGTGTCCTCTTTGTACTGGCCCGATTCGAGCGCAGCCGCCGCAACGACCACCTTGAAGGTCGATCCCGGAGGGTAATGCTCCGCGATGGCGCGGTTGAGCATGGGGTTGCTGTTGTCCTGGACGAGGGCCGAGTAAGTGGCGTTCGCCTTCGTGGAATCATGGACGGCAAGCCTGTTCGGATCGTAGCTGGGTGTGCTCGCCATTGCCAGAATCCGACCGGTGCTGGGTTCGATGGCGACCACCGAACCGGATTTGTTGCCCAGAAGGGAGTAGGCAAGCGTCTGCAGCTTCGGATTGATAGATGTTTCGATTGACGCGCCGCGGTTCTGGCTGCCGGAAATCAGCGATTTGAACTTATTCCACCACAGGCTGTCGGATTGGCCGCTGAGCAGCTCGTTTCTCGATGCCTCAACGCCTCGGTCCGCACGTGCGGTAATCGAATAGTAACCGGTTACAGGGGCGAATACGGAACCGTTGGAGTATTTGCGCTGATACTCCAAGGAGTCGTTGGACGGGTCGGATTCCGCAAGGACCGTTCCGTCGGAGGCGAGTATCGAACCCCTGGGAACGCCGAATTCGTGGTACAGGGCGCGGCTGTTGCGTGAATCCGCGTTCAGGGCACCCGCTCGGAAGGTCATCAGGACCGTTGTGGACATGCCCAGAATCACGAAGAGCACGATGACGGCGGTGAAGAGCTGACGTAATGACTTGTTCACTGTGCTCCTCCTCGTACTGTGCGCGCTTGCTGTGCTGCCGCTTGTCCATCATCGTCGGCATGTACACGATCCGGGTGCTTCGTGGCGACCGGGAACTGCGATGTGCTGTCCGGTTGTTCCGATTCGGCGTCTTTGGCCGCCTGACGGGTTTTGATCTCATGGTCTCTGAGAGCAGCCAGGGCTTCATGCTGGAAGGTCTCCGAAGACACCTCCGGTTCCGGCCTGTTGGCCTGGTTGGAGATGACTATCAGCAGCGAGGCCAATATGGAGTTGGCCACCATGCTGGAGCCGCCTGCCGCCATAAAGGGCATGGTCAGACCTGTCAGCGGAATGACCAGGGTTATGCCACCGACGACGGTGAAGACCTGGAAGGCCATGGTGAACACCAGACCGGAGGCAAGGAGCTTGCCGAATCCATCCTTCACCTTCATCGCCGTGATCATGCCGGAGGCGATGATGATGAGATACAGCATCAGCACGACCAGCAGACCGGCAAGGCCCAGTTCCTCGCCGATGGAGGAGTAGATGAAATCGGAATTTGCCAGCGGCGTGAACCACGGATGACCCTCGCCGAGACCGGTGCCCAGCAAGCCGCCTGTCGCCAGGCCGAACACGCCACGGACCAGCTGTCCTGAACCGCCGAAGGCCTTGTTGTATTCCGCGTCGCTGAAAGGATGCAGCCACGCGTCGACTCTGGCGTTGACATGGCTGAACATCAGCGTTGCCGCGAAGGCGCCGATGACGAAGAACACCGCCCCCAGGAATATCCAGCTGCGTCGGCCCGTCGCGACATACAGCATCGAGACGAACATGGCGAAGAACATCAATGAGGTGCCCAGGTCATGTTGCAGGACCAGCACGCCCATGGATGCGACCCATACGACGATGATCGGTCCCAAGTCGCGGATGCGGGGCAGACGGACGCCGAGGAACTTGCTGCCGCCCACGGCCAGCTGGTCGCGATGGTCGAAGAGATAGGAGGCGAAGAAAAACGCCAGGAAGAGTTTGGCGAATTCGCCCGGCTGCAGGCTATGGCTGCCTATGCCGATCCAGATGCGGGCGCCGCCGATCTCCCGTCCGACCACGGGAAGCATAGGTGACAGCAGCAACGCTATGCCTACGACCATGCTCACGTAGGAGAAGCGTCTCAATACTCGATAGTCTCGAAGGAATACGATAAGCAGACAGCTGAGGACCAAGGCAGTGGCGAGCCAGACCAACTGCCTGGTGGCCACATCGGAAGCGTTGCCGAGAGCGGTGTTGGCTATGTCGATGCGGGCGATCAGCAGTATGCCGATGGAACTGAGCAGCAGCACGCAAGGCAGTATGGTCTGGCTGGCGTAGGGCTGAAAACGGGCCGTCAGCGCCCACAAGAGCACGAACAGTGCCCCCACGGCAAGCAGCAGCACGATGAAGGTGAAGGACGCATCGCCGGAAGTCCTGCGGAACAGCTGGAAGAAGCCTATGGCGCTGATGGCCATAGCCAGCATCAGCAGACCGATCTGTTTGAGTCGCATGGGAATCGTCATGAGCTCTGCCCCCCGCTTGGCGAGGCCGTGCCGGATGAAGGGCTCTGCGTCGATGATGAGGACGAGGCCGAGGCACTGGCCGATGCCGATTCGGAATCGTGAAGAGTGCTGGCCTCGCTATGTATCAGCTGGGCATGGTCGCGGGCTTCCTGAAGATTCGCCACGCTGATGCCGTCCCTGAGCTGCTCGCGCCAGGACTTCGGCAGCGAACTGACCTGGATGGTGGTGCGTTCGACCTCATGTGAAAGGCTCAATCCAAACACATTCGTGGGAACGCCTTGGTAAATGGCCACGCGATTATCGCTTTCGCCGAGATAATACTGTGTCTGACTCCACCGATATGAGGCGAACACGCCTATGGAGACCACCGCCAGAATCGCCGCGACGAAGGATGCGACGATGATCTGGATGCGGCGTTTACGCGAACGGTGCTGCTGACGCTGCTCCACATGCTTGTGGTGGATGGCCTGGGCGACGGCAGGATCGTTCGGATCGGCGCTGGCACTGCCGTCCTTCTTGTGTACGACGGGAATCTCTCCGGTGTCGGGAACCTGGCGGTCTCCGCGGTCTTCACGTGTTGAGGAAGGCTGAGCCATCCTGACGCCGTCTTCGCCATCCTGCTGGTGCGAGCGCTGCTTGGAGTCGCTGGAGGACAGGGCGGCCGCGCGTTGCGCAGGAGAACCGTTGCCTTCCCTGAGCTTGGGTGCCGTGGTCACGGGCCCTTCGACGATGTCGGCTATGGGCTCGAGACTTGCGCTTGCGGCTCCTGCGATGACGGGATTCTGATGCGGCAAGTCGAAGGCATTGGCGTCCAGGGCAAGTGTCGCATCCGCGACCACCGCGGTCACGTTGTCGGTGCTGCCGGCTTTCAACGCCATCATGACCAGACGCTGGGCGCACTCCTCCTGATCGGAAATCGTGGCCAGAGCCTGTTCGATTGTCGAGTTCTCCAGAACACCGCACAAACCGTCCGAGCAGAGCAGCCACCGGTCCGCCGGCTTGGCGGCGCGGATGGAGATATCCGGGTGGGGGTCGATGTCGAAATCGCCGAGCACTCTCATAACGACATTGCGCTGAGGATGATTCTTGGCTTCGGCTTCGCTGATTCTGCCGGTGTTGATGAGGTGCTGAACGTAGCTGTGATCCTGGGTCACGCGGATGATATGTCCGTCGCGGAGGAGGTAGGCGCGTGAATCGCCTATATGGGCGAGAACCCAATAGCCGCCGACCAGTGCGACGCTGGTGACTGTGGTCCCCATCCCGGACAACCGCCGTTCGCGCTTCGCCTTGCCTACGATGGCGTCGTGGGCGGCCATGACGGAGGTTTCCATCATTTCCGCGACGCGTTGCACGTCGCTGTCGTTGTCGTCGCGTTCGATGTGTGCAAGGGAGCGTATCGCTATCGTCGAGGCCGTATCGCCCCCGGCGTGGCCTCCCATGCCGTCGCAAATGGCTACCAGACGTTCGCCAGCGAAGGCGGAATCCTGGTTGTTGCTGCGCACGTATCCGACATCCGACACTGCGGTGGAATATAGGAACAGCGAGCGAGCCGACCGATTATCGTTCATGCCGCGTTACCTCAACTCGAAGGTGGTCGCGCCGATGCGAACAGGTACTCTGGGCTCCAGAATGGTGGGGGAGCTGATCCGCTGACCATCGACGACAGTGCCGTTGGTGCTGTGCAGGTCGTGGATGATCCAGCGGGCGTGATCCGGGTCAGGAGCCACGCTGGCATGATGCGAGGAGACGAACTCGTCGTCGAGGACCATGGTGTTCGACGCGGCGCGTCCCAGTGTGATGGCCTGATGGCCGAGGGGAACCGAGACTCCTGCTATCGGCCCGTCGATGACCACGAGAAGCGTCGGACCGGCGTTATGCTCGGCGTTGCCCGATACGCCGCGAGGTGCGGTCGGCTGTGGCGACACCGACACCGCTTCGCGCGCGGCTTTTTCGCGTCTTCTTCTCGCTCGTGAAGGGCGGGGTGAAAAAGCGGTGATCTCCTTGTTCAATGAACGTATGGCCAGCCACACGAACACCCACAGCAGGGCCAGGAACCCGTACTTGAGGATGGCGAATGTAAGTTCCGTCATACTTTGACCTTACGCCTATTCGGCCTACCCTTGTTCCTGCGAAGAAGCCCAGTACAGGATACGGGTACGTCCTATGGTGACTGTGTTGCCGTCCAGGAGGGTCGCGGCCGGCACCTGGTGGCCTTCCACATACGTGCCGTTGGTGGAACCCAGGTCACGGGCAATCACGCCTTTATCGGTTATATCAATTTCAAGATGCCTGCGGGATATGCCCGGGTCATCAATGACGATGTCGCTGTTCGAGCCTCTGCCCAGAACCGTTTTCGGAGCCGTGAGCAGATATTGCCTGCCATTGATCTCCAGGACGGGGCAGTCCTTGCTTTCGCTCGGAGTGGTCACGGGCGCGGCGTTGCCTTGCACGGATTCGGAGGCGAGGTGGAAATCACCCTTGCTGAGGTTCAGGTCCTCTTCAAAGATCACGACCACCGGGCCGACGAAGGCGTAATGCTGGCTTTCGGCGTATTTGGTGAGGTTGTCGGCCAATTCGTTGGCCAGCGCCTCGGAACCCCACTGCTCGATACGGTCGAAGTCCGGAGTGGACAGCTTGAAGCGGTATTCGTTGGGTGCGACTGTGCGGTCACGACCCATAGGCATCGCCTGTGCGTCGATTTCGCGCTCAAGTGCGCTGGACAGATCGACAGGCTGAAGATCCTTGGAGCCGAACTTTGAGAATACGCCGTTAACGGCACTTTCAACGCTTTTCTCAAAACGGTCGAGAACGCTCATAGTCATCCCTTTCTATATACTCACATCATCCTACGCAGTGCGCTCGGCCTGTATCGCTGGGGGAGGCAATACTTGCAAAGTCTTCAAGCGAAGGGCACTACGACCGCTTCAGACATGGTGCTAGCGTGAGTTGCATGGGCGAATCCAAGCATACCTTGAGTAATGATGTGATATCCGATTTTCCGGGAAAGCGTGCCAGAACACTACGTTTCAGCCTCGGTGCCCCGCGTTCGGCACAGGTGATCGGCGATGGCAGCAGAGCGTTGTTCCTGCGCTCCGATGGTCCTGAAGACCTGGCCACGAGCTTGTGGATCAGTGTATTCGACGAGCATGGTGAGCATGCGGAGCATCTCTTGGCCGATCCGCGCGAGCTGCTCGGCGGTGAGCGTCGGGAGGAAATTCCCGCGGAGGAGCGGGCTCGGCGCGAACGAGCGCGTGAGGGTGCGGAAGGCATCGTCTCCTTCAGTGTCGATGATGCCGGTGACACCGTCGTATTCCCTCTGGACGGGAGACTTTGGGCTGGCCGTATCGGTGCCGACGCCGACAAGGTGCGAATAGGTGAGGTCCCTGTTTCAGGCGGTGCGCGAATCGAAGCCCGTGATCTGCAGCCGGTACTCAACCCCCGCATCAGTCCGGACGGCACTCTTGTGGCGTACACCACGGGCCGCAAGATGGTGGTCGTGCCTGTCAACGCGGGTGCTCAGGCGAAAGTCGTCCTGGATGTCGATGCCACCGTTCGGCCCGACACCACAGTCGGACTCGCTGAGTTCGTCGCTGGCGAGGAGATGGACAGATACGAGGGATTCTGGTGGTCTCCCGATTCGGATGCCCTGCTGGTGGAGCGGGCGGATGAGTCCAGGGAGACGATGTGGTACATCAGCGATCCCGCGAATCCGGATCATCCGGCGGTTGGGCGCAGATACCCCCGCGCGTTGACCGACAATGCCGAGGTCGACCTCGTCGCCTTGCGTCTGTCGAGGGATTCCGGACCTGACGGCAGCATCGAGATAGGTGTCGCTGCAGGCGCCGATGTCCATTGGGACCAGCAGGAATACGAGTATCTGGCCGCGCTGCGCTGGCAGCAGGGGAACGACCCTCTGGCCTTGGTCCAGAACCGCTTGCAGAACAAGGACCGTATTGTGACGATCCCACTTGCTTCCGAACTGGATTCCGCAGGCGGCGAGCATGATATCGAAGCAACCGTTCTGCTGGAACATGGCAGTGACACGTGGATTGACCTCTTTGCGGGTTGCCCCTGCCGTACTCCACGCGGAGAGCTGATCAGCGCCGTATCCGATGAGCGGAGCGACACCAACAGGCTGGAGATTGACGGCAAGGCTTTCACCCCGGCGGGGTGGCAGCTGCGGGAACTGCTGGATGTCGACGAGAGCGGTGTGCTTGCCGTGGCATCGCAGGATCCCAGAAGCTTCGACGTGGTGGCATTCGGCTTCGACGGTTCCGTGAGAAGACTCAATGAGCGGCCAGGTGTATGGACCGCATCCCGGGCGTCTTCGGGCATGGTCCTCAGCGGCAGGGATATGGACAACGCCCGTAGCGTGATGACGCACTCCTGGGTCAGAGGCAACGAGGTGTTCCGCGCCACTATTGGCAACCACGCCGCCGAAGCAGGCTTTGCGCCTCGTGTCCAATTCCTGCAACTCGGTGGTGATCGTTTGCAGGCCGCCGTCATCCGCCCCTCCCAAGGCAGCAGGTATGAGCATGCCGAGAAACTACCCGTGCTGCTCAAGCCCTATGGAGGCCCGGGATTCCAGCAAGTGGTCTACAGTCAGGCGATGTATCTGGAGGCGCAGTGGTGGGCGGACCAGGGCTTTATCGTACTGACCGCGGACGGTCACGGTACGACGGGCCGCGGACCCTCATGGGATCGGGCAATCTTCAAGAACATGGCCGAAGTGACGCTCAACGACCAGATAGCAGCCCTGCATGCCCTTCCCGAGGCCGTTCCGGAGGCAGATCTCGAGCACGTGGCCATGATCGGTTGGTCATATGGTGGATTCCTGTCGGCGCTCGCCGTGCTGAGGGCCCCGGAGGCTGTGCACGCCGCATGTGCGGGGGCGCCGCCTACCGACTGGACCTTGTACGACACCCATTACACCGAACGCTACCTCGGACTCGATCCGCAGGTGTATGAGGACAACAGCCTTCTCGACGATGCCGCAGGTCTGAAACGTCCCTTGATGCTGATTCACGGATTCGCGGATGACAACGTCTCCGTGGCGAATACCCTGCGTCTTTCGCAGGCCTTGCTTGCCGCGGGCAGGGATCATACGGTGCTGCCACTTAACGGCATCACCCATATGACCAATGATGAGACCGTGGCCGAAAATCTGCTGCTTGCCCAGCGCGACTTCCTCTATCAGGCATTGGGTATGGAGGGCTAGGTGCGGAAAGCCGGGCTTGGCGGGCATGGCGTGGGGAGCTGACGCGGCGAAAAGGGATACCGCATACGGTGGGTTTCAGGTGTCCGGCGTTCCCTCATCTTCCGGACACAGCCAAAGCCTGATGGCCGATGGCGGCGGTAGAGTGATGTTGAATTCGGGCAATGTGCGCTAAGGGGGCGATCGGTTGAAGGCTGTGTCACGCATCTTCTTTCGTGATGTCATTCGTTTGGTGCGCAACCCTGTGGCCGTGGTGATCACCCTGGGGGTAATCATCATCCCGTCTCTGTACGCATGGTTCAACATCATTGCCAACTGGGACCCGTATGCGAATACCGGCAATATCAAGGTGGCCGTAGCCAACGCGGATACGGGGTATACATCCGATATCGCAGGGGATCTCAACGCCGGCAAGCAGGTCGTGCAGAAGCTGAAGAGCGATCATCAGCTGGGATGGACCTTCGTCGACCGAGAACAGGCGGTCGAAGGTGTGCATTCAGGCGAATATTACGCTGCCATCGTCATCCCGAAGGATTTCAGCCGCAGCCTGATATCTTCGCTCGACGGCACATCCTCCCGTGCCTCCTTGCAGTATTACGTGAACGAAAAGAAGAACGCCGTCGCGCCCAAGGTCACTGATACGGGCGCCAGCACCATCGAAGAGCAGATCGACGCCACCTTCATCTCCACGGTCAGCGACGTCGTGGTGAAGAACATCACGAACGCCGCGGGAATCATCGACTCATCAGGCACGCAGGCCAGGGCATCGGTGACCGCCGACCTCAATGCGGCGGTGGATAACATCGCTCATGTGCAGTCGACCCTTGCCGATGTTTCGCAAACCATGCAGCAGGCCACGGAGGATATTCGCTCTGCCCAACAGGATTCGGACAAGCTGATCGCTCAGATCGCCACAGCCCAGCAGACCCTGCAGAACACCCGGAGTGTGCTGGAGCAAAGCCGGAGCAGTTCGCTCACCTTCTCCAACACCCTGCTCACAGGGTTGGGCAACGCGTCCACCGGGCTTTCGGGCATGGCAGTCGACGCCAACGCGCTTTCGGGAACCGTTGTCGGAGGATTCAACGATGCCGGAAGAGCTGTAGACCAGGTGAACGCTGCGGTGGGCAACGTCATCGATGCCAACGACCAGGCGATTGCGCGACTCAGAACGGCTCTGGAAGAGTCGGGACTCGACAACAGCGACGATCTGTACAAAGCCATCGAAGCTCAGATTCAGCAGCTTCAGGACGCCAACACCGTTCAGCAGCAGCATCTCGATGCTTTCAGGAACTCTTCGTCGACGATCATCAACTCGGGAAAATCAGCCGCGACGAATCTCTCGCAGGCTGTCTCGACTTCGACGAACAGTGGTGTGGCCGCTTTCAACACGGCGAGTGCGAACATATCCGGCACGGTGGTCCCAGGTCTGCTTAATGGCATGGACAACTTCTCCGCGATGACAGGCACGCTTTCCGGAACGATGACCGGTCTGTCCTCGACGGTTTCGCAGTCCAAGGCCCTGATGGGACAGCTCATCAGCACCATGGATCAGACACGGACGACCATGGCCTCCACCGAGGCGTCGCTGGCCTCGGTGAAAAGCGGCCTGACCTCCGTCCGCGATGATATCGCCGCATTGGGCAGCTCGGCGGTGATGCAGAAGCTGTCGTCGCTGCTCGATCTCGACGAGAACGGCATCGGCGAATTCATGGCCTCACCCGTGGCTCTGAGAACGACGGTGGTCTATCCGATCGGCAACTACGGTTCGGCGGTCACACCCTTCTATACGAATCTGGCCCTTTGGGTGGGCGGTTTCGTCATCATCGCCATCTACAAGCTCGAAGTGGACCGTGAAGGTCTCGACAAGATGAACGCCGCGCAGTCGTATCTCGGCAGAGGCCTGCTACTCAGTCTCATCGGCATACTGCAGTCTCTGATCGTGACCATCGGCGATCTGGTCATCGGCGTGCAGAACGAGAGACCGGCGCTGTTCATCCTTGCCGGAGCCTTCATCTCTCTGGTCTACGTGAACATCATCTATGCCTTGGCTTCAGCACTGCGGCATATCGGCAAGGCCATAGCAGTCGTGGTGCTCATCCTCCAGATACCGGGGTCTTCCGGTATGTACCCGATCGAGCTCATGCCTCAGTTCTTCCGCAATCTCAGCCCTTGGCTGCCCTTCACCTATGGAATCAACGCGATGAGAGAGACCATCGGAGGGATGTACCGCAGCCACTACTGGGGGAATATGCTTGCGGTGTTCTGGTATCTGCCCGTTGCGCTGGTAGTCGGCATCCTCGGCAAGAAAGTGCTGGCCAATCTCAATGCGATGTTCGACCGCAGGCTTGCGGCCACCGATCTGCTGATCACCGAGCAGAGTCATGGGGAACGCGATTCGATCGGCATGGGTTCCATTCTGGAGATATTCGCGAATTCGGGAGAGTATCGTAAGCGTATTTCGCAACGCGCCCACCGTTTCCTCGCCCTGTACCCGAGTCTGGTGCGTACCGGTCTGATCATGGTCGTCGTGCTGCCGGTGGTGTTCTTGGTGCTGCTGTTCAGCGTCGAAGCCAAAATCGTGATGCTCACCTTGTGGATAGTGTCCATTATTCTGATTGACTTCTATCTCATCGTCGTGGAATACATGCGTGACAGTTTCATCAAACAGGTCGGATACAGCAGCGTCGTAGCAAAAGAGCTGCCCGGCGGAGCAAGGCAGGGAGATGCTCCAGACAAGTCCGCAGGGGAAGATGAGCATGTCCGGACGATGCGACCCGGTGACGACGGTGATGCCGAGAGCACCATGGTTCTTCCTCCGGTGGCGACGTCCGAGGACGGCAGTGCAGTGCAAGCCGAGCCCGAAGCCGAGTCGCAGGGCGAAAGGGACGGAACGGACGAGACGACCGTGCCGCACGAGACGCGGGAGCCCTCAGAGACTCGAGGGGCACAAGGTAATCGGGGTGAGGACTCATGAGTGCAATATGGCGGATATTCGCCCGTGACCTTCGGAACCTGACCAGGAACGTCATCGGCGTCATCGTCCTGATCGGGCTGATAGTGGTTCCCGCCCTGTACGCGTGGTTCAACATCGCTGCGAGTTGGAATCCCTACGGCAATACCAAGGATCTGAAGGTGGCCGTGGCCAACGAAGACCGAGGGTACTCTTCGGATCTGATGCCGATTCGCATCAATGTCGGCGAAACGGTGGTCAACAAACTCCGGGCCAACGACTCACTGAACTGGCAGTTCACGGACAGCGCCGAAGCCAGGGACGGCGTCGCTTCGGGGCAGTACTATGCGGCCATCATCATACCGAAGCAATTCAGTGCCGATATGATGACGCTCTTTTCATCCGAAGTCACCCATGCGAAGCTGGAATACGTCATCAATGAGAAATCGAATGCCATAGCTCCGCACATCACCGGTCAGGGTGCCGATGCCCTGACCACGACCATCGACCAGAGTTTTGCGAAAACCATCGGGACGGTCGGCTTGGATATGGCCTCCAGCCTGCTGAAATACGCCAAAAGCCCGGAGATGCAGCAGTATGTAAATGCCGCGACGGGGCATGTGGGAGATTTGGCGGGACAGCTCAATAGCGCCAGCGAACAGTTGCGCGCGTATTCGCGCCTGCTGTCATCCTCGCAGTCGATTATCACCTCCACGAATGCCCTGCTCACCCAAACGGGAAAATCGGCTGACGGTGCATCCGCCGCGCTGAAGCAGGGTTCGGACGGTATGAGCGCATTCGAAAGCACGTTGAATTCCAGCGGCAACGCGCTCTCCGCCGCGCTCACACAAGCCGACTCCGCATACGGGCAGGTATCCACGCAGATAGACAGTGCCCTCGCCAGCGCGGGGAAACAGTCGAGCGCGGTCGCGGACCAGATGACCTCTTTGCAAGGCACGGTGAATTCCGGTGCAGAAGGTTTCGGAAGTCTTGCGGACGACCTCGCCAAGCAGGCCCAATCAACCGAGCAGGCGGACCTGAAACAGGCACTTCAGCAGGCTTCGGATCGCGCAAAGTCCGCGCAGCAGTCGCTTAACGGCGTCGCCGACAGTCTGGGCGCCGCCGCCGGCAGCGTCAAGCAGAACGATGCATCCCTGCAAAGCGCCCAGCAGACGACCAAGCAGCGCATCGCCGAAGCCCGTGCCGCCGTGGCCTCGCTTTCTTCGGATTACGACGACAATCTCAAACCGAAGCTCAAGGAACTCAACACCTCCGTGAACGCCCTCATTGCCCAGAGCACGGCCATCGTCGGAGATTTGGGCGATACGGCCGGGGGCGTGACGCAGCTGTCGGACAGTCTGCTGGGGAGCATCGGCGCAATCCGGACGGACCTGGACAAGGGAGCCGATGCCTTGGCAACCGCATCCGGGAAGCTATCCGATTTCGGCAACAGGCTTACTGCGGCATACAACAACGGCAATCCCGCGAACCTTGATCAGTTGAGCTCATCCGACCCCGACGCACTCGCGACGCTGCTGTCTTCTCCTGTCGCCTTGCATCGGGTGGCGGTCTATCCGATTGCGAACTACGGTTCGGCGATGACGCCTTTCTACACCGTGCTGTCCATATGGGTGGGCAGCGTCATCCTCGTGGCGATGGTGTCCGTGAACATATCGGATAAGCAGCGCAGGGCGGTTCTGGGACTGGACGACATCGGGCAACACGAACGCGATAGGCGACATGGCGCGCAGAGCGAGTTGAAGGCCCATCAGCGGTATTTCGGCCGATACCTGATATTCCTGGTCATCGCGCTGTTCCAGGCAGGTCTGGTCGCTCTGGGCGACCTGTTCTATCTCGGGGTTCAGGCCAACCATGCATTCAAGTTCCTGCTGGTCGCGTGGATGTGCGCCCTGGTGTTTTCCGCCATCATGTACACCCTGACCCTGTCCTTCGGGGATGTGGGCAAGGCGCTGTGCGTGGTGCTGCTCGTGATGCAGGTCGCCGGCTCCGGAGGCACATTCCCCATAGAGATGCTGCCGGGATTCTTCAGGGCGGTGTATCCCTTCCTTCCCTTCCCCCATGCAATCGACGCGATGCACGCAGCGATGACCGACTCGTATGGCGCGGAATATTGGGAAGCGATGGGCGCGCTCGCCCTCTTCCTCATTCCTACGCTGTTCCTGGGGCTGGTTCTGCGACGTCCGATGGTGCGTTTCAACGCTTGGGTGAACAGAAGCCTGGCGAGCACCAAACTCATGTAGCGGCACCGCCTACCAACTGGTGGCCCCTGGGTTGTAGCGTGGACGTATGCAATTCGAACTTCTCGATGAGAGTCACTACGCCGAAATCATGAACACGACCGTGGTGCCCGCCTTGGAATCCTGTCGGGTTGAAGGATGGATGGAGGCATCGCCCTCGTTGCAGGGCCATGCTCCACGTCAGAACGGGAAACTGCACTATGTGTGCTATCCGGCCGAGGACTTCGATGGCCTGCATCGAAGCGAGGCGTCCGCGAGGTTGCGTGGCGTGGTGGTGATTTCCCACGGTTTCACGGAGTTCGCCGAAAAATACGATGAAATGGTCTGGTATTTCCTCCTGGCCGGGTACTCCGTATGCGTGCTGGAGCATCGCGGGCATGGCTTCTCGGTGAGGGATGTGCAGGACCCGAATCTGGTGTCGATCGACGATTGGCACCGCTATGTCGAGGACCTGTCGCATTTCTGTTCCAGTGTGGCCCAGGAGCTTGCCGGAGGTCGGCCCGTCTATCTCTTCGGACACTCCATGGGCGGTGCCATCGGCGCCGGGGTGCTGCAACGCTATCCGACGCTGTTCGACAAGGCCGTGTTGTCGTCGCCGATGATTGCCCCGCGTACAGGGATGCCGATGCTGCTCGCTCCGATGGTTGTCGGTGCTGCCTGCATGGCTGGTTTTTCCTCACGCATGGTGCCCGGGCACGCCCCTTTTTCGCAGGCCATCGACGAACGGGACTATCGAAGGGCCAGCGCGAATCGTATCGAATGGTTCCAATCCTTGCGCACCGAGCACATCGAGTACCAGACAAGCGCCGCCACCTTCGCCTGGGTCAGGGAGGCGCTGCGCATGTCGAGATCGCTGCTGCGGCAGTCGAACTGCGATCGCATCGAAACGCCGATGCTGCTGCTGCAAGCCACCAATGACGAGTATGTGTTGGAGCGGCAGGAACGGCAGTTCGTGGAGCAGGTGCAGGAAGGCGGCTGCCATGCCGAGCTGGTGAGGGTGGAAGACAGCAGGCATGAACTCTTCGGCATGCCGAATGCGGCGATGTCCTCATATGTGAGGACGATTCTTGATTTCTTCGACCGGGCCGTGCACTGAGTGCACTCGAACCTTGCACTGAATACGATACCTGCTTCAACCTGTCCTGTTGAAGCAGGTATCGTATTGCTGAAAGACCGGGCTCAGTTCTTCTTGGAGAACACGCCTTTGACGAATCCCCAGATGGCCGTGATGATGAACAGCACGAGCGACACGAAGAACAGCCAGATAAGACCCTTGACGGCGAGGCCTGCGATTCCGCCGACAATCCACAGCAGCATAAGAATGATGAATAAAGCTAACATGATCTCCCCTTGATTGCGCTTCAATAGCGGCTACATCATAGCAGTGTTCATCCGTTTCGCCGGCATTATTCATATGGGAGGTGATAACTGCACTACAAGGACAGCAATGTGGTGATAATTTCTCCGCAAAGCTGTCCTTGTAATGCAGTTATCGGGCGTCGCAGGCGCACATGGTCACTCCAGTTCCAACGCGCCCGTGTACAGCTGGTAGTACTGACCGCGCTGTGCGATCAGCTCATCATGCGTGCCCCGTTCGATGATCGTGCCGTGGTCGAGCACCATGATCACATCCGCATTGCGTACGGTCGACAGGCGGTGCGCGATAACGAACACGGTGCGATTGTTCATCAGCGCGTCCATGCCCTGTTGCACCACTGATTCGGTGCGTGTGTCGATGGAGGATGTGGCCTCGTCGAGAATCATCGCAGGTGGGTCCGCTACGGCGGCCCTCGCGATGGAGATCAGCTGACGCTGGCCTTGGGAAAGTCCGCTGCCGTCGCCCTGCAGGACGGTCTGGTAGCCGTCCGGGAGCATACGGATGAAACCGTCGGCATTGGTCAGCTTCGCCGCCTCGACGCATTCCGCATCGGTGGCGTTCAAACGACCGTAGCGAATGTTGTCCATCACCGTGCCGGTGAAGAGATTCACATCCTGCAGGACGATTCCCAGGGAATGCCTGAGGTCGGGCTTGCGGATGTGGCTGACATCGATGCCGTCGTACAGTATCTGCCCTTGCTGAATGTCGTAGAAACGGTTGATCAGATTCGTCACCGTGGTCTTCCCCGCGCCGGTCGCGCCCACGAGCGCGACTTTTTGCCCTGCCTTGGCGAACCACGTGATGTCGTGCAGCACCGCTTTGGAGGGATTGTATCCGAAGGTCACATCGGTGAAGCGGACGTCCCCACGCAGCAGGGTAAGTCGCCCATCGGCGGAGGTGACGGAGCTTTCCCTTGCCTTCTGTGCCACCTCTGCTGCACGGGGGCTGAGCTGGCCGGCCGCTTGCATCGAATGCGTGCCGTCATCGTCGGCCTGTCGTTTCCATGCCCAGTGCTGGGTGGCTTCTTGCGACTCCCTGAGTTCTCCGTTGTCGTCGATGGTGACGTTGACCAAAGTGACCGTGCCGTCGTCCTGCTCCACCGGCTCATCCATCAGCGCGAAGATCCGTGATGCGCCTGCCAACGCCATCATCACCATGTTGAACTGCATGGATACCTGGCCTATGGGGTTGATGAAGGACCGGGAAAGCGTCAGCAGGGAAATGAGCGTTCCCAAGGTCAATGCGCCGGCACCTGAAAGCCCGATGTTGCCCCATCCTGCGATTCCTGCGATGCCGCCGACGATGGCCAACAGCACATAGAGCAGATAGCCCATGTTGCCCACCACGGGCATCGTGATGTTGCCGTAGATGTTTGCCTGAGTGCTGGCCTCGAAGAGCTTCTCGTTTTTCTCGGCGAAGGTTGCCGCGGAAGCATGCTCGTGGTTGAAGATCTTGATGACCTTCTGACCGTTGACGGCCTCCTCGACGAAGCCGTTGACGTCGCCTATGGACTGCTGCTGGTACATGAAATACCGACCGCTCCTGGTGACAAGCACCCGGACCACCACGATAAGGACCACCGTGAACAGCAGCGTGAACACCGTGAAGGGAATCGACAGCCATAGCATCGCCGCGAGGGCTGCCAGGGCCGAGACGGCCGATGAGAACATCTGGGGGAAGGATTGGCTGATGGCCTGACGGAGCGTGTCGGTGTCATTGGTGTATCGGCTCATGACATCGCCATGCTCATGAGTGTCGAAATACCTGATGGGAAGCAGCTGTTGATGGGCGAACATCTCGTCGCGTATCTGCTTGAGGGTGCCTTGTTCGACGCCGACCAGAAGCCAGTTGTACAGCCAGGTGCTCAATGTGCCGACCGCATAGAGGCACCCCATGAGAATCAGCGCTTCGATCAGGGGCATCCAGTCTGGATTGTCGACACCGACGAGCGGCAGGATATAGGTGTCGATGAGCGTTTGCAGGAACAATGCCGATCCGGCCTGAGCCGCCGCGGAAAGCAGGATGCAGACGATGATTGCGGTGACTCGCCATTTATAGGCGAATATGTAGGCGAACAGTCGTTTGGTGGTTCCAGGTGCGGCTTTCGGCGCGCTGCGGTGTTCTGCCGACGGGGCGTCCGCTGCCTTGGTCGCTTTCGAAGTTGTTGTGCTCATCACTTGTCATCTCCGGAATTTCTGGTCTGGGATTCGTATATCTCGCGGTATTCTTCGCTGGTGCGCAGCAGCTCTTCATGGTTGCCGTGGTCGAGGATGCGACCTTCCTGCATCACGATGATGTCATCGGACTCCTGCACCGAGGCGATGCGCTGAGCGATGATGATTTTCGTCGTGTCGGGGATTTCGCTGCTGAATGCTTCCCGTATGAGCTGATCCGTCTTGGTGTCTACGGCGCTTGTGGAATCGTCGAGAATAAGAATCTTCGGATGTTTGAGCAGTGCGCGGGCGATGCACAGCCGCTGGCGTTGACCGCCGGAAACATTGCTTCCGCCCTGTTCGATGTAGGTGTCGTACCCGTCGGGGAACTCCGTGATGAATTCGTCTGCCTGAGCGAGCCTGCAGGCGTGGACGAGTTCGGCATCGCTCGCGTCGGGATTTCCCCACCTCAGGTTTTCCTTGATGGTTCCGCTGAACAGCACGTTCTTCTGCAGCACCATGGCGACCTGGTCGCGCAGCACTTCGAGATCGTATTCACGTACATCGTGCCCGCCTACGCGCAACGATCCGGAAGTCACATCATAGAGACGTGGGATGAGCTGTACCAGGCTGGACTTCGACGAACCGGTACCTCCTACGATGCCTATGGTCGTTCCTGATTCGATGTGGAGCGATATGGAGTCCAGGACGGGGTTTTCGGAGCTGTCCGCATATCGGAAACCGACGTCGGAGAAGTCAACGGAACCATCCGCGACGGTGGTCAGAGGATGATCCGGTGCACTGACGGTACTGACCTCGGTGAGGATTGCCTGGATGCGTTCGGCGGATGCCCTGGAGATGATGACCATCACGAAGATCATCGAAAGCATCATCATGCTCATGAGAATCTGCATGGCATAGGTCACCAAAGCGGTAAGGTCGCCCGTGCTGAGGCCGTTGGCGCTGTTGTTGCCGGACGCGACTATCTGATTGGCTCCCAACCATGCGATGGCGATCATCGACACATACATGCACAGCTGCATCAATGGCATGTTGAAGCTCATGGTTTTCTCGGCCTTGACGAAATATCGGTAGATGCGTTCCGAAATCGCCGAGAACTTGCCGACTTCGTGTTCTTCGCGGTTGAAGGATTTGACCACGCGGATACCCTGAAGGTTCTCGTCGACGACATTGTTCAATTCGTCATAGGTGTGGAAAACCTTCTCGAATACCGGATGCACGATAACGGTCAGCGCGAACAGCCCGATACCGAGAACGGGTATCGTGGCGACGAACACCATGGATATCGAGGGGCTGATGCGAAAAGCGAAGACCCAGGAGATGATGACCATAATCGGCGCTCGCACGCCGAGGCGTATGAGCATCTGATATGCGTTCTGGAGATTGGTCACATCCGTGGTGAGCCTGGTGATGATGGAACCTGTGGAGAAGTGGTCGATGTTGGTGAAGCTGAAGGACTGCACCGTATCGAAGAGGTCGTGCCTCAGATTCTTGGCCAGGCCGGATGAGGCTATGGCCGCGTATCTGCCGGCCAGGAACCCGCAGCTCAGCGAAACGGCCGAACATGCGATGAGCATCAGTCCGAAACGCCAGATGTTGGGCATGCTCCTGCCGGAGATGCCCTTGTCGATCAGCAGCGCCATGACGGTCGGAATGATGATTTCCAGAACGCTTTCCACGGCTACGAAAGTCGGCGCCAGCAGACTTTCCTTTCGGTACTCCCTGAGGCTTCTCAACAGCGTGCTGATGGTATGGCTCTGCTGCTTATGCCCTTCCCCCTGCTCCTGCGCCGGTGACTGCGGTTGAGGCTGTGGTTTCGGGGTGGTTGTGGCAGTTCTGGTGGTCGCTGTCATGATGTGCTTCTCCCGTTCTCTGCGTTTCTCTGATTCGTGCAGGACCCGCTTACCAGACCCGTATCCAGCAGATTGCTTCTCATGCGTATGAAATATGAGGAGAGCCGGGTCATTTCGGAGGGTGAGAATCCTTCGAACAGCGTCGTCTCCATGGCGTTCGCATTCCGTTTGAGCTCGTCGACGATGTCGAAGGCGGACGGTGTCAACACGATTCTTCTCAGTCGCGCGTCCCTTTCGACTGCCTGCCGTTCGATTAATCCCTTTTTCTCCATCAGGCTCAACACCCTTGAGGCGGTGGAGGGGGTTATGGAGCAACGTTCCTCGATGTCATATTGGAATATGTCGCGGTCCTGGTTTCGCGCGAGAAACATGATGATCCGGACATTGCCGCCGGTGGCGGTCCGGGCGCTTTCCGGCATCGTCGCATTGAGATACCTGCTGATCATATTGCTGAGCGAGCGTATCTCGAGTCCCAAAGGAGCATGATGACGTTCATGGTCATCGTGCGGACTTGGGGTTTTCCCCGATAGGGGGCGTTGGGATGTCGTCTCCGCCCCGTCATGGTGGTCCTGCTGATGTATCACTCGAACAGACTAGACCCTTGTATATACAACAGTTGTATATACAATAATTACCGATTTGCGCATCAAGCTGTCGACAACCGGAAGTCGTCGTGGATATGACGTTGACAACTGCCACGGGATGTGACCGGCCGCGGTGTGGATGCCGGGATGTGGCGCGGTATGGATACCGCAGTGTGACTGGGATAGCAGTCAGGCTGGCGTTGGGGGATGCCAGCCTGACTGTATAGAGGAGAGAGAAGAAGGGTTCAGTTATGGTTTTCGGGAACCTTGAGAAGGGGAACGGGTTCCTGGTCTGAGAGGCGGGTGTCTCCTGTCGGTGCGGTGCACCACGAGGAGCTGTGCTCGACTTCCTTCGACAACCTCTAGTAAAGCCCTAGTGTCTGGGGAGGCCGTCGGATTTCGGTAAGAAGGGTGATGGAGTTTGCTGGGAGTCTCCTGAAACGCTTGATGCCAGTACCAGGCGGGATGATACGACTCCCAGGCATGTGGCCAGTCCAAGCGGTCCGAGAGCGGTTATGGGTAGGTGACTTATTTCCATCAGCATCATCAGTGCCATCAGAGGAGCCTGTTGGGAGGCCGACAGCAGGGCTACGGCTCCGACGATAGCGCATTGCCAAATAGGAATGCCGGGAAGCGTGCTTCCTGATGCCGTCATGTTCTGCGCCGCCAGATTCCATACTGCTCCGAGTGCGGCTCCCGTGCTTGCGCCCAAAGCGATGGAAGGCGTCAGCGTTCCTCCCGAAGCGCCCGAACGGATGGTCAGAATCGTCAGAACGGCCTTGACCGCTCCCAACAGCACGATGCTGAGGACGGCGGGTGATAGCGTCGCGTTCATGGCGATCTGGGCCAGCGCCCTGCCGTTGCCCATCACCGCAGGGCCCCATATCGATACCACGGCTGTCAGCAACGCCGCCAGCGGTAGCTGCCAGAGGATGTGGACGTCGGTCGTTTTGCGTTGTTCCGCCCAGGATGTCGCTTTCGCGAAGCAGCCGCCGATATATCCTGCAAGAGGCGCCGCAATGAGGACGAACAGCAGCAGTGGAGTCTGAAAATCCTGAGTGCCGGTCGCGTAGTAAGGGTCCGTGCCGTGAATCATGCCACCGACCCATGCGGCGATGGCAGCCATGGAGAAGCTCACCGCCACAGTGGTCGTGGTGATGCGTTTGAGCAAAATCTCGATGCTGAACAGCGCCCCGGTCAGCGGGGATATGTATATTCCGGCGAAGCCCGCACCCGCCGCGGCTGCGACGAGCAGACGACGGTCATCCTCGCGCAGACCGATGCGTCTGCATGCCCGAACCCATAGGCCGCCGAGCATGGCCCCCGCTTCTCGTGGGGCGACCTCTCTGCCGATCGAGGCTCCGGTCCCAACCAGGAAAATCTGTGTGGAGACGTGAACGATGGTTTGCCACACCGGCATGTCCCTGCCTTTGACGGCTTGCCCGACGGTGGGCACCGTTTTGGCGCGGTTGCGTAGCAGCCACCATATGACGGCGGCGATGATGCCGCCGATGACCACGGACGCGGCACGCCATAGCCAGGGCGTATTGAACGGTCCTGGCAGGGATGGGGACTCGTTGAAGTTCAGAAACAGCGACTCGACGGATTTGAGCAGCAGAGCCAGCAGGCCCGAGGAAAGTCCCGTGGCGACGCCCAGAACCAGCGTGGAGAGCATCATCGTCAGCGGCCTTCGCCAGGAGATGTTGCTCTGCCGAATCCGGGCTTTGCGGAACTGTGCATTCACGCAATCAATCTATCCGATGGTGTGCACACTGTGAACATGCTTGCACGGAAAAAGACCACTGTGGTTATATGGTTAGGCAAATAGAACTATCTGATTGGGGGATTATGGACCTCGTTGAATGCGTCGGACAGATGTACTACAGCATCGTGATCAACGAACTCAAGCGTATGCGTACCAGCGGTCTGTATCGCGGAGTTTCATACAACGGACTGCTCTACATGGACCTGATACGTCAGATGGACAATCCGACGGTGAGCAGCATCGCGGAAACGCTTGGGGTGGCCAAGTCCTCCGTATCGCAAAAGGTCAGTGAACTCGAATGCAGGGGGTTGGTCAACAGGGAGAGGGATGCCCTGGACGGAAGGGTCAGCCATGTGAGCATCGCGCCCGAGGCCGTCGACGACGTCAGTGCGATTGATGCGCCAATCCGCGCCGCTCTGGAGAGCGTGAGCCGCGACTACAGCGAGGAACAGATTCAGATGGTCTGCGCCATGATCACCAGTGTCGCTCGCGCATTGGATGCACAGACCCAGGGTGACCGGTGATGACCGAGGACCGTCGCTCGCGCAATGTCGAGTCTCGCGCCCTGCTGGTGGGCACGGTTATCAACGGGGCCATGGGCGTCGCGGGACTCGTGGTTTACCTGATTACCGATATTCAGGCGTTGTTGCTGGATGCGGCCTTCACCATCATCGCGGTCATATCGGGTCTGGTCTCCATCGCGATTTCCAGTACGAGCTCCACACGCAGCCAGCGATACCCATATGGCCGTTTCGCGCTTGAATCCCTGTATATGCTGGCGAAATCGGTGTTGATTATCGCTCTGATGGCGCTGACGCTATGGAAGGTCAGCGTCAAAGCTTACGACTACTGGCGATACGGTACAGGGGAAGCCATGAATATCGGCCCGGTCATCTTCTATGAGATCATCATGGTCACCTGCGGCTTCATCCTGTATGCGTATCTGCAGAGAAGAAACCACGTCCTGCATGACACCAGCTCGCTGCTCGATGTGGAGGCGACCAATACCAGAATCGACGCCTTGATGTCGGGTGGCATCGGCGTGGCGGCCCTGGTGGTGTCGCAGATACCGATGAATTCCCCCTTCACATTCCTCCTGTACACCGGCGACTTCTTCATCACCCTGGTGCTGACGATATTCACGGTCAAAGACCCCTTGGTGATGTGCGGGCAGGCGTGGACGGAGTTGTCGAACGGCATATTGACCTCGGGGGGAATGCAGCTCGAGATCAGCAGAATCGTGTGTGATATGTCCCCCTCGAAAACCATAGGGCATAGATGCATGGTGTTTCGGCAGGGCAAAGGCCTGAGGGTGGCGATTCCGATCGTCGGTGATGCCGGTGTGGCGACCTCGGCCTGGAGGGATGCGGCCGTCGCGATCCGTGAGCGCCTCGCGCATGAGTACGGCCATGTCGTCGTTGAGTATGTTATCGGCGGTCAGGACGAGGAGCGTCCCACTCGTGA
>OMJG01000353.1_pt1 | contig 35100 bp, 32 predicted proteins | sample 1646431 | NCBI WGS metagenome assembly OMJG01 (sample SAMN03771674, study PRJEB25209) | food metagenome | isolation source: Cotija cheese | place: Mexico:Jalisco,Michoacan | collected 2011-12-12
GGCTGCTCCGCAATGAAGTGGTTCTAATAGCCTTATTGCAACCAGTTCCGGTGGCTGCTCCGCAATGAAGTGGTTCTAATAGCCTTTGCAACCAGTTCCGGTGGCTGCTCCGCAATGAAGTGGTTCTAATAGCCTTTGCAACCAGTTCCGGTGGCTGCTCCGCAATGAAGAAGATAGCCCACTCGTTCCTTTAATCATTTTGCAGCAGGTTTTTAAGCTGTTTATAGACTGAATATGTTTCAGAAAATAAGAGTAGACTGATTTCAAATCCGGTAAATACAAAACTACTGCAAAGAACAAAATAAAAGAATAAGCCAGAAAAAAACGAGTAGATTTGTACTAATGTACAAACTTACTCGTTTTAATATATTGTTTTTTTTGCCAGTATCGTCTTTTAGTGCGTTGTTCCACCGATCATTTTCAAGTCTTCTTTTCCATCAAACTCAACGATGGCTTCAAGAGCTTTCGTAATGCCTTTTGCAATATCTTCTAGATTCATTGCCGGTTTTCCTGGTTTATCCAGTACTTGCGAAGGAATAAATGGAACATGCATGAATCCGCCTTTTAAGTCCGGATATTTTTGATCGATCATATATTGTACTTGATACATAATGTGATTGCAGACAAAGGTTCCGGCTGAATTGGATACGGATGCTGGAACGCCGGCTTCTTTCATTGCTGTAACCATAGCTTTGACTGGCAGTTGTGTGAAGTAAGCTGCCGCGCCATCCTCTTTAATGGCAGCATCGATCGGCTGCGCTTGATCGTTGTCTGGGATGCGAGCATCATCTACATTGATGGCTACACGTTCAGGCGTTAATTCGAATCTGCCGCCAGCTTGTCCAATATTCAGCACGTAGTCCGGCTGAAATTCTTCAATCGCTTGTTCCGTTACTTCAGCGCTTTTGCCGAAAACAGTGGGAATCATCACTTTTTTGATTTCTGCACCATTGATGGTATCAGGAATTTTCTTCACAGCTTCCCATGCCGGGTTCAGGCTTTCTCCACCAAATGGATCGAATCCAGTTACTAGAATTTTCATCAATTATCTCGACCTTTCTATTTCTATTTTACCACAAACAGCTTCTAAAAAATAAGTGAACTAACTAAAATGCCCAGAAATACATTAAAACGATATGGAAAACGATCATAATCAAAGCCATCGGAATTTGTTCTTTGATGACCCCGTTATCGTCTTTCATTTCAAGTAAGGCAACCGGCAGCGCATTGAAGTTTGCGGCCATCGGTGTCATCAAAGTACCGCAGAAGCCAACAGTCATTGCTAACGCTCCGGCTACTGCTGGATCTCCACCTTGAGAGATGACAAAAGGGATACCAATACCAGCTGTAATGACTGTGAACGCCGCAAAAGCATTTCCCATGATCATAGTAAAAACAACCATTCCGAGTGAATAAGCAATCACACCAATCAGCGGATTTCCTGCTGGAATAACGGATGAAATCGCATTTGCAATAACGTCACCAACGCCTGCTTCTGTAAAAATAACACCCAGTGCTGCCAAGAGTTGCGGCAAGAATCCGACGACGCCAACTTGACGCACCATGCGGTCTCCATCCTCCAATGCTTCTTTAGGTGAAGCTTTTGCCACCAGCATAGCGATCAATAAAGAAGCTACAGCACCAATTCCGATTCCGGCCTGTCCGCCTAATGGTGTAAACTGTGCAACACCAACGGCTACAACAGCTAATGTAATGACAGGTAAGAAGACCAGATTGCCTAATTTTTCACTGGAAGCCTGTGCTTCCGATTCTTTAACTTCTTTCACATGTCCGATCTTCACTTGTTTCGTAATGGTCAATACTCCGACGACAAGAAGTAAAGCACCACTGACGTTAGAAGGAATAAAGTTTCCGGCTGCGAAGATAAAGCCCATAATCAGCCAGAACAAAGATGTCCCTAATCGTGCAGGATGGGTCTTGTCCGTTGCTACGTTAAACGCTACATAGGCAAGCAATACACCAACTAAGATAAAAAAGAATTCCAATAAATTATCGATAAATGCTTCCATTCTTATTTACCTTCTTTCTGTTGTTGATTCACTCTACCGTATTTTCGATTCATTTTACGGTCAAATAAAATATTTGAGATAACTACGACGACTAACGCAAACAATGCAACCGGCACGGTAGCCAGTACAATATCCACTGCTGAAATTGTATAACCCAAGCTTTCCAGCGTTCCTGTAATCAACAGAACTCCTGAAGCCGCAATAAAAGTATTTTGTGCGAAAAAGTTGCCGAAGTTTTCTGTAGCAGCAGAACGCGCTTTGATTTTCTCTGCATCTGCTTCGCTGATTTCCCCATATTTCGTTGTAGCAGCGGCTTGCGACATCGGTTCAATCAACGGACGAACAAATTGCGTCTGCCCCTGCATCCGGATGGAAAATGTTCCCGCTAACTCTCTGAAGACCATATAAATAGAGAATAAACGACCCGCGGTGATGCCATTGATTTTTTCCAGAAGATTAACGGCCTGCTGACGCAACCCTGCTCTCTCTGCAATCCCAATCATTGGCAGTGTAAGTAAAAACAGCGTAACTAAGCGATTATTAACAAAAGCTTCGCCCATTAAAGATAAAAATTCAAAAAACGGTATACCAGAAACTAATGCTGTAACTAAAGCAGCAATCAAGACCACTGCAATCGTATCGAATTTAAAAATAAAGCCGACAACGATGATTAAAATACCTATTAAACGTAAAAAATCCACTTTCTATCCTTCTTTCTCTAATCATTAAAATTTTCAATCTGTTTTCAATGATAGCACCCAATTATATGTGAGTCAAAGTGCGAAAAAAACTAAAAATAGTGTTTGTTTTTCTAATCGTTAAGATTGTTTGCATACAAAAAAAGGATCTATTGACAGAATAGAACTCTTCTGTCAACAGACCCTGAAAACTTGTACTTTATTTTTTTAATAAAAATGCGACCGTTTCGTAAGGATCGAGTTTAAAGAGCGACTCCAGTTTACGCTCTCCTTTATTTCCAATCAAGAATTTTGCTTTCATATCAAGCAAGGCTTTTGGAATATCCATCAATGCTTCTTCTGAATAGAAGTGATTCATGACCAGCAGTTTCTGGTCATCCAGCTCGCGAATATAAGCATAAACACTTTCATGTCCCAATTCAAATGGTTCATAAGATCCTTCTTGAATAATCTCATAGTCTTTTCTCAGTTGAATCAGCTGTTTATAGTAATCCCGGATCTGCTTGCTGATTGTTTCGTTTTGTGTATTGATTGTTGTATAGTTGTCGGGAACCTTCAGCCACGGTTTTCCTGTTGTAAATCCAGCATTTTGAGTGCTGTCCCACTGCATTGGCGTTCTAGAATTATCTCTTGATTTTTCTTTTATAGCTTCCATAATTTCCTGTTCTGGAAGACCTTTGCGTTTCATTTTTTCATAAGCATTATGTGTTTCGACATCTACATAATCATCGATATTGTCAAATCTAGGATTCGTCATGCCGATTTCTTCCCCTTGATAGATAAACGGTGTTCCTCTCAGCAGATGAATGGTCTGTGCAAGCATGGTTGCCGTTTCGACTGGATAGTTTTCTGTATCGCCAAAACGACTGTTAGCACGCGGCTGATCGTGGTTGTTCCAGAAGACCGCATTCCATCCATCGCCGACGTCCATACCTCTTTGCCACTCATCCAGCAACTTCTTCAACTCCAGGAAATCAAACGGCATCGTTGTCCACTTTTCTCCATCTTTATAGTCTACTTTCAGATGGTGGAAGCTGAAAATCATTGATAGTTCATGTCGTTTCGGACTGGAGTATCTGATACCATTTTTCACTGTTGTTGAGCTCATTTCTCCAACGGTAATCACATCATCATACCGGCCAAACGTTTCTTGATTTAACTCTTGGATATAATCATGAACGATTGGAGTATCTGTATAATGCGATTTTCCGACACCATCAGCTGCATCTTCTAATTCTTCAGCTTTTCCGATAACGTTGATCACATCAAAACGAAGTCCTTTCACCCCTTTTTCCAGCCAGAAATTAACGGCTTTATACAGTTCACGCCGTACTTCAGGATTGCGCCAGTTCAAGTCTGCCTGCGTTTTGTCATATAAATGCAGATAGTACTGATCTGTCTCAGCAAATTTTGACCATGCCGGACCTCCAAATTTTGATTCCCAGTTCGTCGGCAAGCTTCCATCCGGCTTACCTTCTCTTAAAATATAATAATCCTGATACTTTTTATCACCGGCCAATGCCTTTTGGAACCATTCGTGCTCTGTAGATGTATGGTTCAATACCATATCCAGCATCAAAGAAATACCTCGTTTGCCAGCTTCTTCAACCAGCTTATCAAAGTCCTCCCACGTACCGAATAACGGGTCTATAGATGTATAATCTGCTACATCATACCCATTATCATTCTGCGGAGAGTTGTAAAAAGGATTCAGCCAGATCATATCAATGCCCAAATCTTCCAAATAAGGCAGTTTTTCAATGATTCCTTTCAAATCTCCGATTCCATCGCCATCCGTGTCTTTAAAGGATTTTGGATAGGCTTGATAGATCACTTTATCGTGAAATGTTGTCATGTCTTCCGCCCTTTCTGTTTATCTATTAAAAAAGGACCGGTTCAGGTAAAACGCTGGAGTCTATCGCATCATAATGAGTTTAGACTTTTGCGTTTTCTCTGAACCAATCCTCTCTTGCAGTAAATCACTTGGTTTATTCGATTCTTATAATCAATCTACCATGATTCCTTGTTTACTTCAAAGAACTGACTCGGTTTAGCTTCCTAATTTAGGAATTGGCAGATGATCATTTTCGTATTTCGTTAAGATACCTTTTTTCTCAAATATAATCGTCAAGATAATCGGTATAATGAAGGCTACGGCCATTGCGATAAAGAAGTTGATCATAGAATCCGTTTGAATACTCAAGAATCCCGGCAGACCACCAACACCGATTGAATTTGCTGTAACATTCAGTGCTACGGAAATCATTCCCGCAAAAGCAGAACCGATCATTCCGGCTACGAATGGATACACATATTTAATATTGATACCGAATAGGGCAGGTTCTGTTACCCCTAGATAAGCTGAAATCGCTGCTGGGATAGAAACTTGTTCTTCTTTTTTATTGCCCCAGTGCATAATGATCATGCCCAATACTGCAGAACCTTGCGCAATATTTGACAAAGCAATCATTGGCCAGAGATTTGTACCGCCGTAATCTGCAACCAGCTGCAAGTCGATCGCATTCGTCATATGATGCAGTCCTGTAATAACAAGCGGTGCATATAGCCCACCAAAGATAAATCCGAATACCCAGTTGAATGTTCCAGTCAAGCCCCAGTTAACGACCTGGGATAACCATGTTCCTAATTGCCATCCAATTGGTCCAATGACCGCATGAGCTACAAAAATAGTTGGCACTAACGCAAACAATGGTACAAAAATCATTGAAATAGCTTCTGGAATAATTCTACGCAGCCATTTTTCAAGATAAGCCAGTAAGAACCCTGCCATCATTGCCGGGATTACTTGTGCTTGATAGCCGATCTTGTCTAATTGGAAGAATCCAAAGTCCCATACTTCAACATTTCCTGCAACGATATCTTGAACACCATAAGCATTTAATAATTGCGGAGAAACTAATGTAATCCCCAGAACAATCCCGAGAATTTGAGTTGTACCCATTTTTCTCGTTACACTCCATGTGATCCCTACAGGCAAGAAGTGGAAAATCGCTTCACCTGGCAGCCATAAAAAGTCATTGACCCCTGCCCAGAACTGAGAAGTATTTACAATCGTATTATAAATCGGTTCCCCTGCATCTGTAACTTGCGGCTGTCCATCGACAATTAATTGACCCAGTGCTTCAAACTGAATTCCCTCTAAAACGTTACGGAATCCTAAAATCAAACCACCAATAATAATTGCAGGAATAAGCGGTGTAAAAATTTCTGCCAATGCAGCCATCAGTCTTTGCAACCAGTTCATATTTTTAGAACCAGCTTTTTTTACATCATCTTTAGAGACACCTTCAAGTCCGGAAACGTCTGAAAATTCATTATAAAAGTCCGCTACCCTATTTCCGATAATGACTTGAAATTGTCCAGCTTGTGTAAATGTTCCTTTAACAGATGGAATATCTTCAATTCTCTTCACATCTGCTTCTGACGGATCATCTAAGACAAACCGCATACGAGTGGCACAATGGGTTACAGCATTAACATTCTGCTTGCCGCCGATCGCATCCAGCAGCTCTTGTGCATCTTTTTTAAAATCTGCCATGTTTTTTCCTCCTTAATAATTTAACTTGTCTATACAAGTTCTTACAAGCTTACTATACTCGAAAACCTTTTTTAATGCAAACGTTTCATCTTCATAATCCTTTAATTCTGCCCCCCCTTTTTTTAAAGTATCTATGCACTCTCACTAAATTAATTTTATCATTAGTGCAGTTTCTTAAGATAACAAAAAGCTTTTTTCCACTCCTTATATAAGAAGAATAGAAAAAAGCTTTCTAGATTATTGATGATTCTAGCTATACATCTGACTGCTTTAAGGCTTTCCTTAAATCGCCTACAAGATACAAAGATCCAAAGACAACGATGATTTCTTCTTGATCAGCCTTTTTGATATATTGTACTACCTCTGCTGCATCCTTTACTGCTTTTGCCTGCTTTCCATCCTGTCCAAGCATTTCAGCAACTTCTTCTGCATCAAAGCCTCTCCAAGGATCTGGTGAAACCGTTAGAAACTGTTTTGCTGTATCTTCAACCAAATGAATCATCTCTAAATAATCTTTGTCTTTCATCATTCCAATAACATAGGTGACTTTCTGTCTTGGGAAAAGAGACCGGATGTTCTGGCTCAGCCGTTCTACTCCCTGCTGATTATGTGCGCCGTCTATAAGAACGAGCGGTTTATCCAGCATAGTTTCCATTCTTCCTGCCCAAAAGGCTTGTTTTAGACCTTTTACAATTGACTGATCCGATATCTGATAACCCTTTTCTCTTAGTTTCAAAACTGTTTCGATTGCTATCGCTGCATTGGATAACTGATGCTCACCAATCATCCTGATTGACAGGTTTTTATAAGTCTTATAGTCAAATTTCTGACCTTGTATAGAAGCAGCGGAAACGGAGATCTCTTTCAGGTCTGTAACTGTCAGCGCCGCCTGCTTTTGAGCTGCTGTCTGTTCTATAACCGTTCGAATACTTGGTGGACAGTCATAAACAACCACTGTTCCATTTTGTTTTATAATGCCTGCTTTTTCTTTTGCAATCTCTTCTACTGTATTCCCCAGCATTCCCATATGATCCAGTCCGATAGACGTAATGACCGCAACTTCTGGTGTTTGGATCACGTTTGTTGAATCCAGTCTTCCGCCAATCCCGGTTTCTAAAATGATCAGCTCACAATTCTGACTTGCGAAATAAACAAATGCTACAGCCGTTAAAATTTCAAAGGAATAAAGCGATTCTGATAACTCTGCTTCTACTTCCGCGACAAAAGGAGCTACGATCTCTGTGCAGCGAATAAACGATTCATCACTTATGAGCTGTTGATCAACTTGGATTCTTTCATTGATTACTTCGAGATGCGGTGAAGTGAATAGTCCTGTTTTAACTTCTGACTGATGCAAAACAGCCGCTATAAAAGCAGCGGTCGTCCCTTTCCCATTGGTTCCGGCAATATGTATAAATTTCAGCTGATCTTGCGGATTACCCAGCTTATTCATTAGTGCCTGCATGCGGTTCAGATTTTCTTTTTTTCCGTTGCCTCGATTAGTATTAACGAGATTAATGACGTCTTGCATATTCATAGCGTTACCCTACATTTCTCAATTTTTCTTTATTATACAATCTCGCATCCAGGTTGTCGAAATGAAAAAAGAACTTGAGGAACGGTTTATTCAACAGTTGCTGCTCTGCTGTTCACCCTACACTCAAGTTCTTTTTCTGTTATGTTTGCGATTTATTATTCTGGTTCTACTACTAAGTAGCGATGCGGTTCTTTACCTTCAGAATGCGTTTCGATTCCTTTATGATGATTTAAATAGCGGTGAATCAACTTTCTTTCGTGCGCCGGCATTGGCTCTAAAATGACAGGTTGTCTAGTCCTTTTGACTTTATCCGCTGTTCTTTTAGCAAGTTGTTCAACTGTTTTTTGACGACGCTCTCTGTATTCTTCAGCATCCACTTTTGCATAAAGCTTGGTATCTGCTACTTGATGCAGCTGAATCTGAGCCAATGTCTGCAAGCTGTTCAACACTTTTCCGTGTCGCCCGATCACTAAGCCCGCATCTTCTGTATCGATATTATACTGTACTTTTTTTCCTTCTCTCGATACATGGACAACGACATCAGAAACACCCATTTTTCTTGTAACATCCATTAAGTAGTCTGCCACAAATTGAATACCTTCTGCATCTTTTTGCTCTTTTGCCTGTATTTCTTCTTCAGTTGGTACTGCAGGTTCTTTTGTGTGCTCTTCTTCTCTCGAGTCAGCTTCCGAAGAAGCTTCAGCCGCTGTGGCTTCCACTTCTTCAGGACTTTCTGCAACTGGTTCGGCGATTGGTTCAGACGATTCCTTTGCTCCGCTGGTTTCACTTGCTGCGACCAGTGTTCTCTCTTCTGCTTCGGGTGCTGCTTCTAAGGTCTCAGGCTCAGATCCTAATGCTGGTCTGGCAAACACTTCATCCATAATACTGGTTGCCTGTTTTCTTTTGACCACCACGACCGCATCTTTTTGGCCGATTCCCAGAAATCCTTTTTTACCAGGCTCAGTGATTTCTATATTGGCTTCTTCTCTATTTAACCCTAATGCTTTTAATCCTTTTTCGATCGCTGCTTCTGCAGTTGCTGCTTGTGCTGTATACTTATCTATCACGAATAATGCCCTCCGTTCAACGCTAGGTATTTTTATTCTCTGCTATTTGATCAACACGCTTTAACAAATCATACTATCTTTTATTTTCGAACATTTCTTCCCAGTTTCTGAGCTCTTTTCCTTGCTTTTCTTCGTTCCAATTCGATTTCACGCTGTCTTGCTTCTTTTTCTTCACGTTCGCGACGAATTTTATAAGGATTTTGCAGCAGCAGTGTCTGCAGTACAGCAAATCCATTCGAAGCAACAAAGTAAAGGGCCAATGCACTTGAAAGTCTAAACGTAATCAAAACAATAAACAACGGCATAATGTAGGTAATAAACTTCCCGCCTGCCTGCGAACGACCTAGGCTCATCAAGTGAGAGTTTGCCAACGTAAAGGCACCTGCTAACAATGGTAAAATGAAGTATGGATCGGGTGCGCCCAAGTTGACCCATAGAAAATCTCCAGTTGCTAAGATCGGTGTTCTGTTTACTGCTTGGTATAAAGCAATAAAGACTGGCATTTGAATCAATAGCGGTAAGAACCCTAAAAATGGATTGACGCCTGCTTCTTTATATAGTTTCTGTTGTTCGTTTCTTAATTTTTCTTGTGTTTCTGCATCTCGAGCTGAGTATCTTTCTCGAAGTTCTGTCAGCTGAGGATTGATCTCGTTCATCTGCTGCATATTTTTTTGCTGGAAGTGAGTAATCGGGATCATTAATGCTCGAATCAGCACAGTAACCATGATAATTCCGATTCCGTAATTTCCTCCAAACAAATCTGAGAACCAGATAATCAATCGAGCAAAGTTATAAATGATAATCCCATCCCAGAACCCTTCGCTCTCCGCTGTTACATCGCTGGTTCCGCAGGCTGCTAATACGAAGACCATAGCCAGCATGCTGACCATCAATAGCAATCGCTTACGTTTTTTTATTAAGTTAAACACTCTTTTTCCTCTTTTCCAAATTCTTGTGAGCTTTTTTTCTGCTGCTTATACCTCTATTGCATAAACTTCTGCACTTTATCCCTATTATAAATGAAAGCTGCATCAGAAACACTATTATTTTAACAGATTTTTTCTACTGATCTTCTACTAATTATAGAACAATTAAAAAACTTTAAATCATTTTAGCAATTTTCAATACGTGAATCAGATTTTTTTTCAACTCTTGGAAAGATAATTCAGCAGTAGGTTTTCTGGCGATCACTAAAAAATCTCTATCCTGTTTTACTGCCTGTTCTTGGTCCAATTCAGTTAGTGCCTGTCTGATCTTTCTTTTCACAGCATTTCTCGTCGGAGCATTTCCAATCTTTTTCCCAACTGACAGGCCTACCCTAAAATGTGCTTGTTCCGGTTTTTCCAGTACATAAACCACAAACTGACGATTCGCAACCGACTCGCCCTGACGGAAGACTTTTTGAAATTCTGCTTCTTTTTTGACACGGTAAGCTTTTTTCATTTTTCGTCTTTCCCTTTCTATGCCTGACCTTTTTTCTTCTTTTTATCTACTAACAAGGCAGGATGCTGGTTTAACAGCAAATAAAAAAGGCGACGGGCTCTTATTTTACAATAAGAAGCTATCGTCGCCTATTATTTCTTATGCTGAAATTCTTTTTCTTCCCTTACGACGTCTGGCTTTTAATACTCTGCGTCCGTTTTTAGTACTCATACGTTTACGGAATCCGTGTACTTTTTGACGTTTACGTTTTTTAGGTTGATAGGTTAATCCTTGTTGTGACATTGATCATACACCTCCTGAATCTTTCCGATCTCTCTGTTTACAATTTAATAAGTTACAAAATGCTATCTAAATTTGCATCCTAACATAGACAGACTATATTATCTTAAGTAAATCACCCCCATTTGTCAAGTCTTCCTGTTTATTTTTCAATCTTTTTTTCAATATTTCAGACACATCCTGCTTTACTGCCTAGAACTTTTCACACATTTTTATCCACAACGCTTCTGACAACTCTACTGCCCGTTCATTCTGTGCACAACTTTATTCAACAGTTTTCCACAACTCAACACCCTGTTTACAAAGTTACCCACACATTTATTCCCGTTGTGTATAACTCTTAAAAATCCTTTAGACTCAACTCTTATAAACTGAAAGTTATCCACATTTCTTGTTAAGACTATAATTACTCCTGATGCTTGTACACAACAATTTTCATCCTGTGGATATCTCTATGAACATGCTCTGGATTTTTTATTAACAATTTCATCCCACTGTGGAAAACTTGCTTCATCCATGATAAAATAAAAAAACATTCTATGGAGACGAGGAGGAACAGAATGAATAACACGCATCCACTGTGGATAAATTTACAAGATAAATTCAAGCAATCTCTTTCTAAAGTTAGTTATGATACATGGATTCTCAGCGCAAACCTCGTCCGAGTTACAGATAGTTCCGTTACAATAGAAGTTCCGTCAACATTGCATAAAGAATACTGGCAAAATAACCTCACTACTAAAATGGTCGAGTACTTATACGAATACTTTGGACGAGAAGTTTCTCCGCTTTTTGTTACCTCAGAAGAACAAGCTACACACGAGGAAAATAAAGAACCTGCACAGCTAGATGCTTTCGACCAGGGGAGTATGGTATCCAGTACGTTAAACAGCAAGTATTCTTTTGATACATTTGTTATTGGAAAAGGAAACCAGATGGCCCATGCCGCAGCCCTAGTAGTTGCAGAAGAGCCGGGTACGATCTATAATCCTTTATTCTTTTACGGCGGCGTCGGGCTCGGAAAGACTCACTTGATGCACGCGATCGGTCACCAGTATCTTCAAATCAATCCGAACGCTAAAATCAAATATGTATCCAGTGAAAATTTTGCGAATGATTTCATCAATTCGATTCAGAATAGAACGCAAGAAAAATTTAGAAGACAATATCGGAATGTCGATCTGCTATTGGTAGATGATATTCAATTTTTTGCGGATAAAGAAGGTACGCAGGAAGAATTTTTCCATACATTCAATGCTCTTTACGACGACCGCAAACAAATTGTATTGACCAGCGATCGTTTGCCTAATGAGATTCCTAAACTGCAGGAGAGACTGGTTTCCAGATTTGCCTGGGGCCTGTCCGTTGATATTACACCGCCAGATCTTGAAACTAGGATTGCTATTCTTAGGAAAAAAGCCAATGCAGAAGGATTGGAGATTCCTAATGATACATTAAGTTATATTGCCGGCCAGATTGATTCCAACATTCGAGAATTAGAAGGTGCTCTTGTACGTGTACAAGCTTATTCTGCTATTCAGCGTAATGACATCACAACAAGCCTTGCAGCAGATGCTTTGAAGAGCATGATCAAATCCGATAAGAAACAAGATGTATCAATTGCTTCTATTCAGCAGACGGTCTGCAAGTTCTATCAGATTTCATTAGCAGATCTAAAAGGAAAAAAACGGGTTCGTTCAATTGTTTTGCCGAGACAGATTGCCATGTATCTTTCTAGACAGATGACCAATAACTCTCTACCAAAGATTGGCAAGGAGTTCGGCGGCAAAGATCACACAACTGTTATTCATGCGTATGAAAAAATTGAGCAGGCGATCGAAAAAAATGATGAGTTAAAATACGAAATCGAGCAGCTCAAAAAGAATCTGCAATAAACTTTCTTTTTCCACTTGTGTATAACTCACTTGTTTCTGCACAAAGTTACCCACAAGCTATCCACAGGTGGAAAACTTTTATACTATAGGTATTTTGTACTTTTCCACAGTATTCACAGGCCCTACTACTATTACTATATTATTTATATAAATATATATAGACAGATGCTCAGAAAATAAGAGCCTTAAAACCTTATTCAAAGAGCGTTATGCTATACTGAATTTAACAAACTGCATGGAGGGATTTTATGAAATTTTCAATTAATCGAACAGCCTTTTTAAAAAAGCTGAAGGATGTTCAATTAGCGGTTTCTTCTAGAACAACTATTCCAATATTGACCGGGATTAAACTAGTTGCTGATGCTGAAGGAATCAAACTGACAGGAAGCAACTCAGATATCTCGATTGAAACACTGCTCTCTGTACATGACGAAAAAGCAGCACTGCAAATTGAAGAAGAAGGCAGTATCGTACTGCAGCCTGCTAGATTTTTCAGTGATATCGTCAATAAACTGCCGGATGAGACCTTTTCTGTTGAAGTACTTGACCGAGTACAGACAGCCATCAAATCTGCATCTTCTTCTTTTATTATCAATGGACTAGATGCAGCGAATTATCCACATCTGCCGGAAATCGACACAGATCAAGCTTTTACCTTACCAGTTCAGCTGTTGAAAACAGTTGTTAAACAAACTGTTATCGCCGTTTCTTCTCATGAAAGCCGTCCGATCTTAACAGGTGTAAACTTGTCATTAAGTGAAGGCCGCTTAAAAGCAGTGGCAACAGATAGCCATCGTCTGAGTCAACGAGTGATTCCGCTGGAAACAGCAGGGGACTTTTCATACAACATCGTTATCCCTGGAAAAAGTCTTCAGGAGTTATCCAGACTGTTGGATGATTCACTAGACGAAATCACGGTAGCGATCGCAGAGAACCAGATTCTCTTTAAAACAGAAGATACTTATTTCTACTCTAGACTGCTGGAAGGGAACTATCCTGATACAGACCGCCTGATTCCAGAAACTTCTTCTACAAAGATCACTTTAGACGCTCAAGTACTGCTTGGCGCTGTTGAGCGTGCTTCACTGTTATCTCATGAAGGAAAAAACAATGTTGTAAAATTAAGTGTGAAACAAAACGAATTAGAAATTACCGGAAATTCACCAGAAGTCGGTCGAGTAAATGAGCATGTTTCTTTCAAACAGATTGAAGGGGAAGAAATGGATATCTCATTCAATCCAGATTACTTGAAAGCAGCATTGAATACATTTGGTCCTGTGGAAATCACCTTGAAGCTGATTTCGACTCTGAGACCTTTTGTATTAGTGCCGAGTGAAGATAATCGCGAATTCATTCAACTGATCACACCGATTCGTACTTCATAAGCCTTTTAACAAAGCAGATTAAACGGAACGATTTAAATCCTATTTGAGGGAGCTTACTGACTCCTTGAATAGGATTTTTTTATAGAGGCTTAGTTCTAGATAATTCAAATTTGCCTTATTTTGAATTCTGAGCGGATTTTTTTTAAAAAAAGGTTTTTCTTTTTTTTACCTGAAAATCTATCAGAGGCCATTATTTTCCGCCTAAATTTGTATTGAGAGGTTTTTTAGGGTATAATAGAGAAAGGAAATTATGGAAAAAATCAATAAAAAATATATAGACAATTTTTTATTATAAGGAGCCGATAGTGGTGCATACCCCAATTCAAATCGAAGAAACCTATATCACTTTGGGACAGTTTCTGAAGCATGCGAACGTGATTTCAAGCGGCGGTATGGCTAAGCCGTTTTTAGAGCAGTTTGAAGTTTATGTAGACGGAGAACTGGAAAATAGAAGAGGTAAAAAGCTGTATAACGGTACTGTGATCGACATTCCAGAGGTCGGCAGCTTCGTTGTAGAGTCCTTAACGCAAGAGGATGCCTAATGTACTTGAAAGATCTTCAATTAACGGGCTACCGCAATTATGGAAAAGCTGAAGTAGACTTTTCAAAGAACATCAATGTTTTTCTTGGGGAAAACGCTCAAGGGAAAACAAATATGATGGAAAGTATCTATGTTTTGGCTATGGCACGCAGTCACCGGACGGCGAATGATAAAGAGCTGGTCGGATGGGATCAGGACTATGCCAAGGTAACCGGACGCATTGCAAAGAATCAGGGCGGCTTTCCTTTAGAAATCGTGCTGTCGAAAAAAGGGAAAAAAGCCAAGCTGAATCATCTGGAACAGAAAAAACTGAGTGCGTATATCGGCCATTTGAATGTGATTTTATTTGCACCTGAGGATTTGTCACTTGTTAAAGGTGCACCTTCTGTGCGCAGAAAATTTCTGGATATGGAAATGGGGCAGATGAGTCCTATTTATCTCCATCATCTTGTGGAATACCAGAAAATCTTAAAGCAGCGAAATCAGTATTTGAAACAAGCTCGTTATAAAGACAAAATCGATCAGACCTTTTTAGAGGTTTTAAACGAGCAGCTGGCTGCTGAAGGTGCAGAAGTGTTATTTGAACGATTTAAATTCACAAAACGCTTGGAAGAATGGGCACAGCCGATCCATCAGGCGATATCACAAGAAAGAGAACAGTTGCAGATCGAATATGCTTCTTCTGTTTCTGTGCGTTCAGAAACGGATAAGGAAAGCCTTAGACAAGATCTGTTAAATCAATTCGACAAAAACCAGCAACGAGAGCTGGATCAAGGAACGACCGTCAGCGGCCCCCATAGAGATGACCTTCGCTTTTATATCAACGACAAGAATGTTCAGACGTATGGCTCGCAAGGTCAGCAGCGAACAACCGCACTGAGTGTCAAACTGGCAGAAATAGAATTAATGTATGAAATGACGGGGGAATACCCCGTTTTATTGTTGGATGATGTCTTAAGTGAACTGGATGACGACCGGCAGACCCATCTGCTCAAATCAATTCAGGACAAAGTCCAGACTTTTTTGACAACGACCAGTTTAGACGGTGTGAAGAAAGAATTATTGAATGATCCCCGGATTTTTAGAGTATCGAATGGAAAGATTGTTAGGGAGAGTGAATAAATTTGGCAGATGAGCAATTGACTCCAAAAGAAGTAACAGAATTACGTGAAGAATATAACGCCAGTCAGATTCAAGTACTGGAAGGGCTGGAAGCTGTAAGAAAACGCCCCGGGATGTATATTGGATCAACCGGTGCAGCAGGCTTGCAACACCTGGTTTGGGAAATTGTAGATAACGCTATCGATGAAGCGATGGCTGGACATGCGGATAATATCGATATTGTGATTGAACCAGACGATATCGTGACTGTAACAGATGATGGCCGTGGGATTCCAATCGATATCCAGCAGAAGACGGGACGTCCTGCTGTAGAGACTGTCTTTACAATCCTGCATGCCGGCGGAAAATTCGGCGGCGGCGGATATAAAGTTTCTGGTGGACTCCATGGTGTAGGATCATCTGTCGTAAATGCTTTATCCGAATATCTTGAAGTAGATGTGCATAAAAACGGGAAAGTCTACAACCAGCGGTATGAACGCGGAGCCGTTATGTATGACTTGAAAGAGATCGGGACAACGGATCAGCAAGGGACAGTGGTTCGTTTCAAAGCGGACGATCAGATTTTCCAGGAAACAACGGTCTACGACTTCAATAAGTTAGCCACAAGAGTACGTGAGTTGGCCTTTTTGAATAAAGGGCTAAACATTTCAATTGAGGATCGCAGAGAAGAAGAACCGGTTCGCTTAGAGTATCATTACGAAGGCGGAATCAAGAGCTACGTCAGCTATTTGAATCAAACGAAAACAAGTTTATACGAAGAGCCGATTTTTCTTGAAGGAGAACAAGACGGTATTGTCGTAGAGGTTGCTTTACAGCATACAGATGGATTCCATATGAACATTATGAGCTTTGCGAACAATATCCATACCTATGAAGGCGGTATGCATGAGTCAGGCTTCAAGACCGCTTTAACGAGAATCATCAACGACTATGCTCGTCGCAATAAAGTACTGAAAGACAACGATGATAACTTGACTGGTGAAGATGTCCGTGAAGGATTGACGGTTGTCTTGAGTATCAAACACCCAGATCCGCAATTTGAAGGACAGACAAAAACGAAATTAGGAAACTCTGAAGTTCGTACCATCACAGATCGCTTATTCAGTGAGCACTTTGATCGTTTCTTGATGGAGAATCCGACTGTCGGCAAACAAATCGTTGAGAAAGCGATGCTGGCTGCCCGTGCACGACTTGCTGCTAAGCGAGCGCGAGAAGTGACGCGTAAGAAAAACGGTCTGGAAATCAGCAACTTACCTGGTAAACTAGCAGACTGTTCTTCAAAAGATCCTGAAAAATCAGAAATTTTTATTGTTGAGGGAGATTCTGCCGGCGGTTCTGCTAAACAAGGCCGTTCCAGATTGTTCCAAGCGATTCTGCCGATCAGAGGGAAAATTTTGAACGTAGAGAAAGCCTCAATTGACCGTATTTTAGCGAATGAAGAGATCCGCTCTTTATTTACTGCTATGGGAACGGGATTTGGAGAAGAGTTCGAGATCGACAAGGCCCGTTATCACAAACTGATTATTATGACAGATGCCGATGTAGATGGTGCACATATCCGTACATTGCTGCTGACATTGATTTTCCGTTATATGAGACCGGTGATTGAAGCTGGTTTTGTCTATATTGCACAGCCTCCTTTATATCAAGTGAAGCAAGGGAAAAAAGAAGTTTATTTAGATACCGAAAAGCAACTAGAAGAATATCTGAAAGAAATTCCGCCAACACCTAAGCCGGATATCCAACGATACAAAGGACTTGGAGAGATGGACGCTGAACAGTTGTGGGATACGACAATGAACCCTGAAAACCGCCGTTTACTGCAAGTAACGGTTGAAGATGCGATTGAAGCCGACGTAGTATTTGATATGCTGATGGGTGAAAAAGTAGAACCGCGTCGTGAGTTTATTGAAGACAATGCACAGTATGTTCAAAATATCGATATTTAACGTCTAAATGAATGTAACTTGTATACCGTGTATGATGACTGACTGTATTTAAAACACATACCCGGTATTTAAGTTGGAGTCCATTTGAGGAGATTGAAGGAGGACAAAAGACTTGGCTGAAAATAGAGAAGCACGAACGGAACAAATCAACCTGTCCAGCGAGATGAGAAATTCATTCTTGGACTATGCAATGAGTGTAATTGTTTCTCGTGCCTTACCGGATGTACGTGATGGATTGAAACCTGTTCACCGCCGTATCCTGTATGGAATGAATGAATTAGGAATGACGCCGGACAAAGCGTATAAAAAGTCTGCCCGTATCGTAGGAGATGTAATGGGGAAATATCACCCGCATGGTGACTCTGCTATTTACGAATCTATGGTGCGGATGGCACAGGACTTTAGTTACCGTAATCCGTTAGTTGACGGTCACGGAAACTTTGGATCAATTGACGGGGACAGTGCTGCTGCAATGCGGTATACCGAAGCAAAAATGAGCAAAATCGCTCTAGAAATGCTTCGCGATATCAATAAAGATACAGTCAATTACCACGATAACTACGATGGTTCTGAAAGAGAACCAGATGTCTTGCCAGCGCGTTTTCCAAACTTGCTGGTCAATGGGGCATCAGGAATTGCCGTAGGGATGGCAACCAACATTCCGCCTCATAACTTAAAAGAAGTTATTGCAGCTTGTCGCTTATTGATGGAAAACAGTGAAGCAACGGTTGCTGACTTGATGGAAGTCTTGCCTGGTCCGGATTTTCCAACAGGAGCATTGGTCCTAGGGAAATCAGGAATTAGAAAAGCCTATGAAACCGGACGCGGATCCATCAAAGTACGTGCGAAAGCACATATTGAAGTACAAACCAACGGTCGTGAACGTATTATTGTGGATGAACTGCCCTATCTCGTCAATAAAGCTAAGCTTGTGGAACGTATCGCAGAATTAGCCAGAGATAAGCGAATCGAGGGTATCACTGATCTGAATGATGAATCAGACAGAGATGGTATGCGTATTGTTATTGATGTTCGCAGAGATGTGTCTGCCAGTGTTATTTTGAATAACTTGTATAAATTAACCCCGATGCAGACATCGTTCGGCTTCAATATGCTGGCAATCGTCAATGGTATTCCGAAAACGCTCGGATTAGTAGAAATCTTAACAGAATATTTGAAACATCAAAGAGAAGTTATTCGAAGAAGAACGGTTTACGATAAGCAAAAAGCAGAAGCACGTGCGCATATCTTAGAAGGATTGCGGATTGCCTTGGATCATATCGATGAGATTATATCAATCATCAGAGGATCTCAAACAGGGCAGATTGCTAAAGAAACCTTAATTGAGCGATTTGATTTGTCTGAACGCCAAGCACAAGCCATTCTTGATATGCGTATGGTCCGTTTGACTGGTCTAGAACGAGACAAGATCGAAGGAGAATATCAGGATCTGGTCGCATTAATAGAAGATCTGAATGATATCTTAGCTCGGCCTAAACGAGTCAACGAAATCATTGCAACTGAACTAGAAGAAATTTCTGAAAAGCATGGTGATGACCGCCGTACTGAATTGCTGGTTGGAGAGTCGCTAAGCTTGGAAGATGAAGATCTGATCGAAGAAGAAGAAATCGCGATTACCTTATCCCATAACGGATACATGAAACGGATGCCGAGTTCTGAGTTTAAAGCTCAAAACCGCGGAGGCCGTGGTGTCAAAGGGGTGGGGACCAACACAGATGACTTTGTAGATATGTTGTTAACTTGTTCAACCCATGACTTGCTGCTGTTCTTTACGAATACAGGAAAAGTCTATAAAGCCAAAGGGTATGAAATTCCTGAATACGGGCGTACAGCAAAAGGAATTCCGGCAATCAACTTTCTGGGAATCGATAATTCTGAAAAAATTCAAGCTATTATCAATATGCGCGGGGAACCTTCAGAGAATGAACACTTGTTCTTTACAACTCGAAGAGGTACAGTTAAACGTACAGCTTTCAGCGAATTCTCTAATATTCGTACCAGCGGCTTAAAAGCGATCGTCTTAAGAGATGGTGATGAATTGATGGGTGTATCGCTGACAAATGGCGATCAAAATGTGATTATCGGTACACGTGACGGCTACGCTGTCAGCTTCCACGAAACGAAAGTTAGAAGCATGGGGAGAGCAGCAGCGGGTGTCCGTGGTGTCAACTTACGTGAAGAAGATGTAGTGGTTGGAATGGACATGCTGGATGAAGACTCGGAAGTATTGATCATTACCGAAAATGGTTATGGAAAACGTACACCGGCAAAAGAATATGCGATTCGCGGTCGTGGTGGTAAAGGAGTTAAAACGGCAAATGTTACTGAAAAGAACGGTCCACTGATCGGTCTGAAAACAGTTGATGGCCATGAAGATATTATGCTGATCACGAACAGCGGAGTTATTATTCGTTTCCATGCTGAAAACATTTCACAAATGGGTCGAGCTACGCAAGGTGTCAGATTGATGCGTCTAGAAGAAGGCAGCAAAGTATCGACATTAGCTAAAGTAGATCCAGAGCAGGTAGAAGATGAAGAAGCTGCAGAACCAGTAGAAACAGAAGAAACTGCAGGATCTGATTCGGAATCGACATCAGAAGAATAAATCCATTAAAAGTACTAGAAGAAAACACTCTGCAGGCTTGAATCTGCAGAGTGTTTTGCTGTCTGTGCATCTTTATTGATCAATGATATCTATTTACGAAAAAAGATTGCTTTAGATAAATGATTATGCTATAATTGTTCGAAGTGAGTACTCTTTTAAGAATACTCTCCTTGCTCTTTCAACTGAAAGGGCCAAAGTCCATAAGGAGGTGACAGTCAACGATGAGTCAATCAGCAAAATATGAAATCTTATACATTATCCGTCCGAATATTGAAGAAGATGCTAAGAAAGCTTTAGTAGAGCGTTTCGATAACATCTTAAAAGATAACGGAGCTGAAGTTACTGAATCAAAAGACTGGGCGAAACGTCGTTTTGCATACGAAATCAAAAATTACCGTGAAGGTACTTACCATCTGGTAAATATTGTTTCTAACGATGCAGCAGCAATTAACGAATTCGAACGTCTAGCACGTATCAATGACGATATTCTTCGTCACATGATCGTTCGTTTGGAAGACTAATATGTTTCACGTGAAACATATTGCGATTGCAAAGTAATGATGACGAAAGGAGCATAACGATTGATTAATAATGTAGTACTAGTTGGAAGAATGACACGTGATGCTGAATTACGCTATACAGGCAGCGGTACAGCTGTAGCTTCGTTTTCTATTGCCGTAGAACGTACTTTTACGAATGCACAAGGAGAAAGAGAAACAGACTTTATCAACTGTGTGGCATGGAGAAAAACTGCTGAAATTATTTCTAATTTCACGCGTAAAGGTTCTCTAGTCGGTGTTACTGGACGTATCCAAACCCGTAACTATACAAATAATGAAGGACGTAAAATCTACGTTACTGAAATTGTTTGTGAAAACTTCCAAATGTTAGAGCCGAAATCTGTAACTGAACGTCGTAGTCAGAATGATAATGGCAGCAGTAACAGCAATAGCGGATTCTCTAATAGTGGGAATTATTCAAATCAAAACAATTATTCTCAACAGAATAATCAACAAGCTCCTGGAAATAATCAGAACAGAAATGCTTTTGCAAACTTCGATGAGGATCCATTTGAACAGAATGAGGATCCAATTGATATTTCAGATGACGATTTACCGTTTTGATTCATAACTAAAGAAGGAGGAGTATAAAATGGCAGGACGCAGAGGCGGCAAGAAGCGCCGGAAAGTTGATTTCTTTGCAGCAAACCATATCGAATATATTGATTATAAAGATACTGATTTGCTAAAACGTTTCATTTCTGAACGTGGAAAAATTTTACCACGTCGTGTAACTGGAACTTACGCAAAAAACCAACGTAAATTAACTAAAGCAATCAAACGTGCTCGAATCATGGGATTACTTCCATTCGTAGCAGAAGATTAATATTATGTTCAAAATCGTAGCAGATTTTATCTGTTGCGATTTTTTATTTGTCTGCTTAAACTATTTTAATAATGATTGAATAGATTGTTTCACGTGAAACAATCAGCTTGATGTCCTGTTTTTAGGTGTCTAGAATAAATGATTAAAAAATGGTAAAATATAGTAGTCTAAATATTGAAACAGAGGAGACCTTATGAAAAGAGTCAATGAGGAAGAATCGATTCCAAAATTCTTGGATCGTCCGTTTATGCGCTCAATGATCTTGTTTGCAGTAGCGGCATTGATCTTGCTGACCATATTAAGTTTTATTGCCAGTATATGGATCGGGCTGGTCATGTTGCTGTTAGTAATCATCACGATTATTGTAGCTTGGAAATTTGGTAAGGAATATGTAGTCGAGTTAAACAACTATATTCTTAATTTATCTTATAGAATCAAACGTGGAGAACAAGAAGCACTGATCAAAATGCCCATAGGAATCATTCTGATCAACCAGAATGAAGAAATCGACTGGATCAATCCTTATATGCAAACCCAGCTTTCAAATGAAGAAAGTGTTCTAGGGAAACATATTAGTGAAGTAAATGAAGAGATTTATCAGCTGGTACAAAATATCGATAACGCAGACTCCAACTTGTTACAGTGGAATAACAAGATCTTTCAAGTTATCCTGCAAGAAGATATTCATGCAATCTATCTGATGGATATCACCGAATATGCAGAAGTTAGAGAGAAATATGAAGAAGCACGTCCTGTAGTAGGATGGTTATTCTTGGATAATTATGATGAGGTCGTACAAGGTCTGGATGATCGTGGTGTATCAGGATTTAATAGTCTGTTAACAACCTATTTGTCCAACTGGGGTAAACAGCATAGTATCTTTTATAAAAAAACTTCTGATGATAAGTACTTCTTACTGCTTAACCGCAGTGAACTGGAGCGTATTGAAAATGAAAAATTCAATATCATCGATAATATCCGAGATCGTACCTCAAAAAGAAATCTACCATTAACCATCAGTATCGGGATTGCTTACGGGGATGATGATTTCGAAAAACTGGCTGAAGTTGCACAAAGCAACCTAGACTTAGCACTAGGGCGCGGCGGAGACCAAGCAATCGTTAAAGAAGTGGATAAAGAGCCCCGGTACTATGGCGGGAAAACGAATCCAATGGAAAAACGGACAAGAGTACGTTCTCGAATGATTAGTCAAGCTATGCAAGAGCTGATCAAAGAAAGCGATCAAGTGTTCGTTATGGGTCATAAAAATCCTGATATGGATGCTATCGGGTCTTCACTAGGGATTGCCCGAATTTCAATGATGCTGAAGAAAAAATGCTATGTAGTCGTTGACCAGGATGATTTGAGCAGTGATGTCAGCAAGTTGATGAAAGAGATTGAAACCCAGAATCAAGTTAATCAGAATATTATATCTCCGCAAGAAGCTGAAGAGCAAATCACGGATAATGACTTAGTGATTTTAGTGGATCATCATAAGCCATTTATGTCAATCGCTCCGAATTTGCTGAAAAAGACTAAGAAAAATATAGTCATTGATCATCATAGACGTGGAGAAGAGTTTACAGAAAATCCATTATTGGTGTATATTGAACCATATGCATCTTCAACTGCAGAATTGATTACTGAATTGTTTGAATATGTTTCTTCTGAGGGAGAACCAATTAACCGTATTGAAGCTACAGCCATGTTAGGCGGAATTATAGTGGATACGAATAATTTCAGCTTACGAACTGGATCTAGAACATTTGATGCGGCAAGCTACTTGCAGTCTGTAGGAGCCAATTCTACGATGATTCAAAGACTTTTAAAAGAAGACCCTGAAACCTATTTAAAACGGAGTAAACTGATTGAGACGCTAGAATTCGTTCATGAAGGGGTAGCGATTGCTCATGGTAAGGATGAGCAAATCTATCCACCGGTGACTTCAGCTCAGACAGCCGATACTATGCTGAGTATGTCAGGAGTAGAAGCAGCGTTTGTGATCACAAAACGGTCTGATGACATGATCGGTATCAGTGCCCGCAGTTTAGGGAAAATCAACGTACAGATAATTATGGAAAAAATGGGCGGCGGCGGTCATTTATCTAATGCAGCCACTCAGATTGATGGTAAGTCTGTTCAAGAAGTCAGAGAAGAATTGATTGAACTGATCCAAACAGAACTTGACTAATAACAAATAGAAGGAGAGTTTCACATGGAAGTTATCTTATTGAAAGACGTAAAAGGAACAGGTAAAAAAGGCGAAATCAAAAATGTATCAGACGGATATGCAAACAACTTTTTATTAAAAAAAGGGTTGGCAAAAGAAGCGACTTCAGCTGCTAGAAAAGAATTATCTGCGAAGAAAAACGCAGTGAAACGAGAAGAAAATGAAATTTTAGAAGCTGCTGAAGCTGATAAAAAAACAATTGAAGAAAATCCAATCGAGATTCATGAAAAAGCCGCAGAAGACGGTCGTTTATTTGGATCTGTAACAACAAAGCAGATTGCTAAGGAATTAGAGAAACAGTTAGGAATAAAAGTGGACAAGCGAAAAATCACACAAGATATTCCAATGCGTGCATTAGGCAGCCAGAAAATGGAAGTTAAACTGCACAACCAAGTCACTGCAGAATTGACGGTTAGAGTTTTAGAACAAAAATAAAGTGAATATCAGAGGAGGAGCTCAGTGCAGCTTCTCTTTTTTTACCTGAGATGCAGTGTTTCACATGAAACATGTTTTTAAACATGCGTTCCCTTGTATACTTTTAGAGAATAATCCTGTAAAATAAATAATGAATTTGTACTCTCAGGAGTGAAAGGAAGAACCCACTTTGGCGATGGAACCATTAGGAGATCGTTTACCTCCACAAAATATTGAAGCGGAACAATCTGTTCTTGGATCTGTTTTACTGAATCCAGATGCGCTTGTGTCGGCAATGGAATTTATTGAAGCCTCTGACTTTTATCGTCGTTCGCATCAATTGATCTTTCAAGCAATGATAGATTTAAGTGAAAAGAATGAAGCGATAGACGTTGTCACGATTGCAGACTTGCTGGAAGCTAAACACCAGTTAGAAGATATTGGCGGTACACCTTATTTAGCTGATATTGCAACGACAGTGCCGACAGCGGCCAATGTAGAGTATTACTCTAAGATCGTGGAAGAACGGTCTATACTGCGTCGTTTGATCCAGACAGCTACAGAGATTGCCTCAAGGGGATACGAGGAAGCCGGAGATCTTCCGAATTTGCTAGATGAAGCAGAGCGAAGAATTCTAGAAGTTTCTGAAAAAAGAAGCCGCAGCGGCTTCGTAAATATCGAAACAGTTTTAAGAGAAACAATCAATAACATTGATGAACTTTTTCAAAATGATGAAGAAATTACAGGGATTTCCACGGGCTACAAAGCATTAGACCAAATGACAGCGGGACTTCATGAAGATGAACTGATTATATTAGCAGCTAGACCAGGTGTGGGGAAAACGGCATTCGCACTGAATGTTGCCCAGAACATTGGAACAAAAACAGATGAGACAGTAGCTATTTTTAGTTTAGAAATGGGTGCAGAACAGTTGGTTAACCGGATGCTATGTGCTGAAGGGACCATTAATGCTTCCAACCTTCGAACAGGGCAGCTGACGGAAGAAGAATTCACCAAGCTGTTTGTGGCAATGGGCAGTTTATCTAAGGCTAATATCTATATTGATGATACACCCGGAATCAGGACTGCTGAAATTCGAGCAAAATGCCGTCGTCTTAAACAAGAACGAGGCAGTTTAGGGTTGATTGTGATCGATTACTTGCAATTGATCGAAGGAACTGGTCGTGAAAGTCGTCAGCAGGAAGTTTCAGAGATTTCTAGACAGCTGAAAAAACTGGCCAAAGAACTTTCTGTACCGGTTATTGCGCTTTCTCAATTATCTCGTGGGGTAGAACAGCGTCAAGACAAGCGTCCGATTCTAAGTGACTTAAGAGAGTCAGGATCTATTGAGCAAGATGCGGATATTGTTGCCTTCTTATATCGAGATGATTATTACCGCAGTGAAGAAGACGAAGACGAAGATGAGCCAGAAGATGCAAATGACAATGTGGTTGAAGTCATTCTGGAAAAAAACCGTTCTGGAGCTAGAGGAACAGCAAAATTGTTGTTTATCAAAGAATACAATAAATTTTCATCTTTAAGCTACTATCCGGAAGACCAAATCTCCGGACCTTAAAAAACAGCATAAGAGTTATACGAGAAGCGACGATTCAAAGCTTGGTTTATCCCGGCTGCGAACCGTCGTTTTTTTATAAAAGCAAACCTTTTCATATACGTTTCTTGTACTGGTATACTTAAAGGTACTTAATTCAGTGCAGTAGGAAAGAAGGAGAAATATGAAGGAAAAAGAAAATGTTCCATTAGAGATGTTTGTCCAATTATCTTTTCCAAATGTCAAAAGGAATAAGTTGGGTTTATTCGAAGAAGTTGCCGCAGCAGCAGCCGATCATCTTAAAGACTCTGTTAGTGCCGCAGCAATAGTCAGAGGCCTGAAAGAAAGAGAGGCTTTAAGTACAACGGGGTTTGGTAATGGGTTTGCGATTCCTCATGGAAAAATTGCTGGGCTGAAGTATCCGATGCTGGCAGTGTTCCGATTAAAAAATCCTATAGATTGGGAAGCCTTAGATGATCAGATGGTTTCTCACTTATTCATAATATTGGTTCCGGAAAATGATGCAGAACAGACCCATTTAAAACTATTATCTAAATTATCATATGAATTGGTAAATCAAGAAGTACAAGAACAGATCCGGCAGATAAAAAATGAAGCTGAAATGATAAAATGGATCGAATCGGTTTTTCAAAATGAAGAAAAGTGAGGAGAATGCAGGATGAATATCATAGCAGTAACAGCTTGCGCAACAGGGGTCGCACATACCTTTATGGCTAAGCGGACGCTAGAGGAAGCAGCTAAAAAAAGAGGGCACCAGATTAAAGTAGAAACGCAGGGAGCAACAGGGATAGAAGACGAATTGACACAAAAAGAAGTGAATGAAGCGGATATTCTGATTCTTGCTGTTGAAGTAGGGATTGCTAAAAAAGAACGATTTGAAAAAATCAAGAAAGTCGAGATTCCTATCAGCACAGCCATTAAGAATGCAGACGGATTGATTCAGAAAATTGAAGAAAAATTGCATCAGTAAAGAAAGCGGGGAGAAAGAGAATGAGAAAATTTCAACAGGCTTTGATGACAGGTGTTTCTTATATGCTGCCGTTTATTGTGTTTGCTGGAATGACGATTGCAGTGACGGAAATGGTCCTTCAATACATACAAGCAGACAGTGCCAGCATGACCGCTCTGAACGGATTTGCATGGGTTATGATCGATATGATACCAGCTGTGTTTGCGGCTTATATGGCTTATGCAATCGGCGATAAAGCAGCCATTGCGCCTGGATTCATTGGCGGGTATATTGCAGCTCATCCTACCATTGAAAATACGTCAGCCAGCGGATTCTTGGGTGCGATTATTGCAGGAGCAATTGCCGGATATGTCGTACGCTGGTTCAGAAAAATTCCTGTTCCGGAATTTATGGAATCCATCAAGAAAACGTTGTTTATTCCAGTGCTGACGGGCTGGCTGCTTTACGTCATTATGGCTTATCCAGTTGCCATTACAATTGGAGCTTTAAATGACCTGATTATTGAAAGTCTGATTCATTTATCTGAAGCGCCTCAGTATGCATTCTTACTTGGTGCAATCTTAAGTGCCATGTGTGCATTTGATATGGGAGGACCACTTAATAAAATTGCCATTACATTTGTATTTGCCTTATGGAATGACCCGAGCGGTATCGGATTTCAAGTAAATGCGGCTGTTTTTCCCGGGATAATGGTTCCGGCATTGTCTATTGGCATCGCTGCGCTGATCTCAAAATCCAAGTTCAGTGAAGCAGAAATTAAAATGGCACCCGGAGCGATTCTATCCGGATTGGTCGGCATCACGGAAGCGGCGCTGCCTTACGCCTTTCAGGATCCGTTGCGGGTTATTGGACCAAATATGATCGGCGCTGGTGTCGGAGGGGCGATTATGATGGCTTTCAATGTTTCTACAGCCGGCGTTTCAGGTGTCTTCGGTTTGCCGATGGCTAGTAATCTATATATATTTGTGCTGGCTGTTGTTATCGGGGTTGCCGTTTCAGTAGGTCTGCAAGTCATTGTCAGAAAGCCGCACACACAAAAAGAGGACTCTGCAGCACAAGAAGAAGATTTTGACTTTGATATTACGATGTAAACTGCTGTTGACAGGAAGAGAAATCTGCAATAAAGTCTTTTATTGTAATAGATATATGGTAGAATAGAATTTGTTAAATCAGCAAATAAATTGATGTGAGAATAGAGTAGGGGGTTGCCTCCATTTAAAACAAATGGGTTGAATAGATAGAATGGTCAATATTCTGTCTTTGTATCATCATTTGTGACTTGAATGGTTGGGACTCCCTTTTTAAATAGCATCATTAAAAATTTTTAGATGAGGTGGACAAATGTCGTCGGTCGTAGTTGTTGGAACACAATGGGGAGACGAAGGTAAAGGAAAGATCACTGATTTTTTAAGTGAAAATGCAGAAGTGATCGCTCGTTACCAAGGAGGAGATAATGCGGGGCATACCATTAAATTTGATGGTGTCACGTATAAACTGCACTTGATTCCTTCAGGGATTTTCGCTAGTGATAAAATCAGTGTCATTGGAAATGGTGTCGTCATCAATCCTAAATCGCTTGTAGAAGAGCTGGCATATCTGCACGAAAGAAATGTTGCTACAGATAATTTGCGCATTTCTGATCGGGCACATGTTATTTTACCTTACCATATTAAAATGGATCAGCTTCAGGAAGATGCTAAGGGTGACAAAAAAATTGGGACAACGATTCGCGGAATTGGTCCGGCTTATATGGATAAAGCTTCTCGTATCGGAATTCGAATTGCTGACTTGTTGGATAAAGAGATTTTTGAAGAACGTCTGAGAACAGTTCTAGAAGAAAAGAACCGCTACTTTACTCAAATTTACGATGCTGAACCAATAGCATTTGAAGATGTCTTTGAACCGTATTATGCATATGGTCAGCAATTCAAACAGTATGTATGCGACACATCTGTTGTGTTGAATGATGCTCTTGATGCAGGAAAACGTGTATTATTTGAAGGTGCCCAAGGGGTTATGCTGGATATCGATCAGGGGACTTACCCATTCGTTACTTCCTCTAATCCGGTAGCTGGCGGCGTAACGATCGGAAGCGGCGTAGGACCTTCTAAAATCGACAAAGTAGTCGGTGTCTGCAAGGCCTACACATCAAGAGTCGGAGATGGACCGTTCCCGACTGAATTAGATAACGAAATCGGACAATATATCCGTGATGCAGGGAATGAATACGGAACAACAACTGGACGTCCTCGTCGAGTAGGCTGGTTCGACAGTGTCGTCATGCGTCATGCAAAACGTGTTTCAGGTGTAACCAATCTGTCGCTGAATTCAATCGATGTATTATCAGGTCTTGAAACCATCAAAATCTGTACGGCATATGAACGTAATGGAGAAACAATCCTTCATTACCCTGCCAGCTTAAAAGAACTAGCTCAGTGCAACCCCGTCTATGAAGAACTTCCTGGTTGGAGCGAAGATATTACAGGGTGCAGAACCCTTGAAGAATTGCCGGAAAATGCGCGCAATTATATCCGCCGGGTTTCTGAACTGACAGGTGTACACATCTCTACGTTCTCTGTAGGTCCTGACCGTGATCAGACCAATGTTTTAGAAAACGTATGGGCGCCAGTTTATTAATCTGTCCGTATTTATTTAAATCAAGCAAAAAGGCATTCTTTTCCCAAAGCAGGGAAGAGAATGCCTTTTTTAGTAGATACAATTACTTTAATTGATTGGTGTAATCTAAATGCTCGAAGGTATGCGGTTCGCCGATTGCTACCAGCATACTATTTGGAGCAATTTTCTCATCAGGAGCAATGTTGACTTGCAATTTTGCACCCTCTGAATTTTTCATTCCGATGACGTTGATGCTGTATTTATTTCGCAGGTCTAATTCCACAAGTGATTTCCCGACCCATTCTTTTGGTGTCAGGAACTCAATGATGGCATTGTCATCGTCCAGTTCAATGACATCCAAGATTTTATTCCGCATGATATTACGGGCAACTCTGTCTCCCATTTCTTTTTCGGGACGTATGATTTCATGAGCGCCGACTTCAAGCAGGATTTCTTTATGCACCTTATTTTTAGCTTTAGCAATGATGCGCTTAATGCCGAGTTTTTTGCAGTTCAAGACGGCTAAGACACTGGCTTCCAAGTTAGATCCGGTTCCGACAACGACGGTATCGCATTTTTCGAAGCCGATACTTCTCAGCAGATCAATATCCGTAATATCTCCCTGGACGCCTTGAACAACAAATTCTTCAACACGATTGACATCTACTAAATCTCTGTCAATGGCGATAACATCAAAATAGTGCTCGCCTAATTCTTTAGCGATCGTAGAGCCGAATACTCCCAGCCCTAGTACTCCCACAACTTTATTCAATAGTGTTCTCTCCTAACCAATTAGAATGTTTCCTGTTGCGTATCTTTTATTTTTGTGTGTTCTGTCAGATAACCCAAGGGCTGTGAAGATGGTGATTGGACCAAGTCGTCCGATGAACATCAAACACATAATGACTGTTTGGCTGCCTTTAGATAATAAAGGTGTCAAGTCAGCAGATAGACCAACTGTTCCTAAAGCAGAAACAGATTCGAAGAATAGATACTGCATCGGAACACTTTCATCGAAAATGGCCATTAAAGACATACCGACAAAAACAATACCGATAAACATTACAACGATAACCAAGGCTCTTTGAACAATTTCTGTATCGATGGTTCTCTTTTGATAGTGAACATATCTTTGGCCAGTAATTTCGGCCCAGATCAGTTTCACTACAAGGGCTACTGTAGACGTTTTGGCACCACCTGCTGTACCGCCGGGAGATCCGCCGATAAACATGAAAACTGTCATAAACAGAATAGTAAACAAGTGAAGATCAGGATAACCTACAGTACCAAATCCTGCTGTACGCAGCGTTACAGCTTGGAAAAAGGTCGCCTGAAGCTTGTCGAAGAGTCCCATTTCACCCAGCGTTGCCGAATTGTTCCATTCAGAAAAATAAAATAATGCCATAGCAGCTATGATCAGACCCGCTGTCCAGTTGATGACCAAGCGAGTATGCAGCTTCAATCTTCTGTAGCGGCCTTTCAGTTCCACCCAGTTGCGAACAGAAATGAGCGACTTGAAATTTTTAGCCACATCGAACCAGACTGAGAATCCAATACCTCCGACAATAATCAACAAGGGAATCACTGTATTGACGATAGGAGAATCTACAAAGGCTTGCAGACTGGTTGATCCTAAGTTATCAAAGCCTGCATTATTAAACGCGGAGATGGATAGGAAAATGGAAGTAAACAACCCTTTAGCCCATCCAAACAAAGGAACGAAGTAAAAGGTCAGGAAAAAAGCACCGATTCCTTCTATAACAAAGGTATATTTGACCACAGAGAGCAGGAAATTACGGAAGTTGACCATATCTCCTCTATTGAGTGCTTGCTGCAGTGTAACTTCATCTTTCATACTGACACGTCGACCGAGCTGCATGACGATCGTTGCAACGATCGTAATCAACCCTAGACCACCTAATTTGATCAAAACGAGTCCGATGATTTGTCCAAACAGGTTATAAGTATCAGCTAATGGTTCAGTAAATAGTCCCGTAACACATACCATAGATACTGCTGTAAAGAGATGATCAAAGTATGTTGCATTAGAACTTTCAAGCTGGCTAAAAGGTAAAGCCAGAACAAGCGATCCGCTTAAAATAACCACAGCAAAACTTAGCAGGATTTTAAGTGGAACAGGTAAAAGTGAAAAGCGATTTAACAACCGTCTCATACAAATATTAATCCTTTCTAAAACTATAAAAAATCAATACATAGATTGTATATCTAGAATACTGAAAATACAAGGAATTTAGACAAAAACGCCATGGCTCATCCGCGTATGTGAATAAGGATTTTCACAATTAGCTGCAAGAAAAATAGACAGACTTGAAACAGGAACCGAAATAGGCACAGTAAGGCGTTCCAGTTGTTTCTTTTCGACGGGAACGATAAACTATTTATGATACAGTGTCTTGTCTAGGGCATTGAATGTAGGAGGAGAAAAGCATGGCATATAATGGAACTATGATGCAGTATTTTGAATGGGATTTAGAGAATGATGGAACGCATTGGAAGAAACTAAAAGCAGAAGCTGAACACTTGCAAGAAATCGGTGTGACAGCAGTATGGATTCCACCTTGCTTTAAATCAGTGAGCCAAGAGGACGTTGGTTACGGGATTTATGACCTGTATGATCTTGGTGAATTTGATCAGAAAGGCACGGTCCGAACGAAATACGGAACCAAAGAAGAACTGCTTGATGCGATTCAAACCCTTCAGGATAAGGGCATCCAAGTATATGCGGATGTGGTATTAAACCACAAAGGCGGTGCAGATGGTAAAGAAAAATTCTGGGCTGTTGCTGTCAATGAAGAGAATCGACATGAAGAAATTGAAGATCCAAAAGAAATCGAATCCTGGACTTACTTTAATTTTCCAGGCAGGAACGGCAAGTATTCAGACTTTGAATGGCACTGGTACCATTTTTCAGGCGTTTCAGACGATGAGATAACAGGTGAACAAGGGATTTACCGAATTGAAGGAGAAGGCAAAGGATGGGCTCCGGATGAGCATGTGTCCACTGAGTTCGGCAACTTTGACTACCTGATGTTCGCAGATATCGATTACAATCATCCAGAAGTGATTGAAGAAACAAAAAAATGGATCAAATGGTTTGTTAAAGAGACAGGTATTGACGGAATCAGATTGGATGCTGTGAAGCATATTGACCGCATGTTCATGAAAGACCTGATTGAAGAGGTACGCTCAGAGTTTGGAGAGGACTTTTTCTTTGTAGCAGAGTACTGGCATCAACGGTATAAATACTTGGAAGAGTATTTAGAAGACCAGGAATATAATATCTCGATGATGGACGTAAGATTCCATTACGCACTCCATGAAGCTTCACAGCAGAAGACAGATTATGATCTGAGAAAGCTGTTTGACGGAACCTTGTATAAGAAAAATGCTGAACAAGCCGTTACGTTTGTAGAGAATCATGATTCTCAACCAGGTCAATCGCTGGAGTCTTATGTAGAGCCGTGGTTCAAGCCGTTGGCATACGGTATTGTATTGCTCAGTTCGTACGGGTACCCTTGTCTGTTCTACAGCGACTATTATGGATTCAATGGAGATGTCGATTATGAAGGCTGTCCAGAAGTGATTGAGAAGCTGATGCATATCCGTACAGAGTATGCTTATGGAAAACAGCATAATTACTTGGATCACGCTACTTGTATAGGCTTTACTCGCACAGGAGATGATGAACATCCAGAAGGGTGTGCAGTCGTCATTTCCAGTGGAGAAGAAGGATTCAAAGAAATGAATGTCGGATCACTGCATGCAGGCGAACACTATATTGACTATATGGGCAACCGAGAAGAAGAGATTGAGATTGATGAAAACGGTCAAGCCGTATTCCCGGTAAATGCAGAGTCGATTTCTATTTGGATTCCTAAAAAATAAAAGAAAAAAGCTCCGAGAAGACTTTTACATCTTCTCGGAGCTTTTCATTTAGAAATCTATTATCGATCATTTGGATTTACTTTTAAAGAAGCATCTGATTCATCAGGCAAATTGTCTTCATTCAATTTAAAGTCTTGATTATTTGAAAGATAGTTATCATGCAGTGCTTCGTCTACTTGATCTTTAGGAATGGCTTGGTCTTCGTTCGGCTCAAGCGGAGTTCCTTTTACATCACCTAATTGCTCATCGTCATAAACAGAATGAGAAGCATCAGCTGGGTCAACAACTGTCTCTGTATGAGCAGCAGACTGTTTTTGAGCCAATTCTCTTTCGATTTCTTCAATCGTTTTGTTCAATTGAGCTTGTTTTGCATCCATTTCGTCTTGTTCAGCTTGTAATTCGCGGTCAGCTTCTACGTAAGACTCTCTGAAATCATCAATCAGCTGCTGAGCTTTTTCCCCGCTTGAATCTTTTAATTTCGTTGCTTCACTTTTCAGATCTTTGCGGAACTGATCTCCTGATTTTGGAGCAAATAACAATGCTGCGAATGCTGAAGCAGCACTCAGTAATACGGCTTTAGTTAGACTGACTTTTGGCATAATGTAGATCTCCCTTCAAATTTTTGCTTTATTGTTGTGCTCTTGCTTTTTGTTTCTGAGCCGTTCGTTTAAACGCCAGCTTGAACGTTTTAGCGAGTAATGGTCCTTCTGTTTTCAATTCATCAGCAGCGTTCTGAGCAATCCCTTTTGAATATTCACCACTGTGTTCTTTTAGAGTAGTCAAAGAATCACCTAAACTAGAAGCATGATCGGATAACTCATTGAATCGCTGCATTTTGATCATAGATACTTTTTGCAGATCTTGTGCACGTTCCATGATATGATTGACTTTTTTCTGGATTGCGTCTGCTTCTCCAGAGAAATGATCGATCCGGTCTTGAACAGTCGCTTGCGTTTCCTTGAAGTGCTTTAGTGTCGGCTTCACTTTAGTGAATGCTACCACTCCGCCGATAATTAATACGAGCAGTGCTGCAACAACGATCACTAATGCAATAATATATGCTAATGACATTGAAGTCCCTCCTTTGCTTTTCACTGTTAGTTCATCGTGATCTATAATGATAGAATACCATGAACACCAACTTTGCAACAAACAGAAGCTTCGATTTAAAAGATATTGCTTGAAACGGCTTTAATTGTTAGAATAGTAGCAACATCAACGACTGCCTATATTAAAACAGCAGCGGACGGCAAAGGAGAAAATAATGGAAGAAAAGAGAACGAAGGATTCTGAAATCGAGATAGGGAATAAAGAGGATGTTCAGCATAAGTTAACACTGTATGCTGTTGCAGACGGAGAAGTCTTATCGATCGAAGAGGTTCCAGATGAAATCTTTGCTCAAAAAATGATTGGAGAAGGATTTGCAATCAAACCTACTTCACAAACTGTTGTTGCACCGATAAAAGGCAAATTGATAGAAGTTGCCGACGCCAAACATGCCTATTATATTGAAACAGCTGAAGGGATCAAAGTATTGATTCATATTGGAATCGATACGCTTTTGCTAAATGGAGAAGGATTTTCTACTCAGCGAGAAAAAGATGATGAAGTGGATAAAGGCGACAGTCTAGTGACATTCGATGAAGATTTCATCGTCGGAAAAGGATACAATCCTATTATTTCTGTAATCGTACTGGATGATCAGGCAATTGAAATGAAGCAGACACTGTTCTCTGCTGATCAAGCCGTTGCAGGTGAAACGGTCGCTTTAGAAATCGAGCTTTAAACAGTAGACTATAAGAGCCTAACGTTCCTTAAGCTATGTGTAAAATAAATGTCGGAAGAGGGAAAATCCGACCTAGACAAAAAGAAAG
>OMJG01000354.1_pt1 | contig 35026 bp, 27 predicted proteins | sample 1646431 | NCBI WGS metagenome assembly OMJG01 (sample SAMN03771674, study PRJEB25209) | food metagenome | isolation source: Cotija cheese | place: Mexico:Jalisco,Michoacan | collected 2011-12-12
CACCGGCGAGACCGGTCGCGTGGGCTCGCCCAAGCGCCGCGAGATCGGCCACGGCATGCTCGCCGAGCGCGCCCTCGTGCCGGTGCTCCCCAGCCGCGAGGAGTTCCCCTACGCGATCCGCCAGGTGTCCGAGGCGCTCGGCTCCAACGGCTCGACCTCGATGGGCTCCGTCTGCGCCTCCACGCTCTCGCTGCTGAACGCCGGCGTGCCGCTGAAGGCGCCGGTCGCGGGCATCGCGATGGGCCTCATCTCCGACACCGTGGACGGGAAGACCCGCTACGCGGCCCTCACCGACATCCTCGGCGCCGAGGACGCCTTCGGCGACATGGACTTCAAGGTCGCCGGCACCTCCGAGTTCGTCACCGCGATCCAGCTGGACACCAAGCTCGACGGCATCCCCGCCTCGGTGCTCGCCGGCGCGCTCACCCAGGCCCGCGAGGCGCGCCTGCACATCCTCGGCGTGCTCAACGACGCGATCGACCAGCCCGACGAGATGAGCCCGAACGCCCCGCGCGTCCTCGCGGTCACCATCCCTGTCGACAAGATCGGCGCGGTCATCGGCCCCAAGGGCCAGATGATCAACCAGATCCAGGACGACACGGGCGCCCAGATCACCATCGAGGACGACGGCACCGTCTACATCGGCGCGACCGACGGCACCTCCGCCGAGGCGGCCCGCAGTGCGATCAACGCGATCGCCAACCCGATGGTCCCCGAGGTCGGCGAGCGCTACATGGGCACCGTCGTGCGCGTGGTCGACTTCGGCGCGTTCATCTCGCTCACCCCGGGCAAGGACGGCCTGCTCCACGTGACGCAGCTGCGCAAGCTCAACGACGGCAAGCGCGTCGAGGACGTCGAAGACGTCGTCGGCGTGGGCCAGAAGGTCCAGGTCGAGATCACGAAGATCGATGACCGCGGCAAGCTCTCGCTGGCTCCGGTCACCGACGAAGACGAGAAATCGGACGAAGAGGGATCAGACAACTGATACTGAGCAGTTCGCACACCGGGGAGGGCAGCCGAATCGATCGGTCTGTCCTCCCCGGTGGTTTGACGCTGACCACCGAACACATGCCGGGCCTGGCCTCGGAGACGATCGGGATCTGGGTCGCAGCCGGGTCCCGCGACGAATCCGCCGAGACCGCCGGATCGACGCATTTCCTCGAACACATGCTGTTCAAGGGCACCGGGTCGAGGGATGCGAAGTCCATCGCCGCGGCCTTCGACCGCACCGGCGGGGATTCGAATGCGATCACCGCCAAGGAGCTCACCTGCTACTACTCCCGGTGCCTGGTGACCGACCTGCCGAACATCACCGGGCTGCTCGTCGACATGGTCTCGAACTCCCAGCTCGATACCGAGGAGTTCGAACGCGAGCGCGGAGTGATCATCGAAGAGCTCGCCATGTCCGCCGATGATCCCGGCGACGTCCTCTTCGACGACTTCGATTCCCTGGTCTTCGGTTCGCACTCCCTGGCCCGGCCCGTGGGTGCGACGAAGGATCAGATCCGCGTGCTCGGCCACCACACGGTCATCGACCACTATCAGTCGACGTACATTCCGCCTCGTCTGGTCATCGCCGCCGCTGGCGGTGCGACCCATGAAGAGGTCCTCGCGATGGTTGAGGATGCCCTCGCCGAGGCGGGGCTCGGATCTCGTGCCGACGTCTGGTCGGGTGCGGGGAGCGTGGTTCACGGTGCGGACTCGGTGGGCACCGGCGACGCGGACGGCGGGGCCGCCTCGGTGGCGAAAGGCTCGCACCTCGGTGGGGCCGCCCGGGTGCGTCCGGAATTCCACTCCGGGAAGTCGCATACGGTCAAGGACATCGAACAGCTGGGCATCATGCTCGGCTGCGAAGGTCTGGAAGAAGGCCATGACGACCGGTTCATCTACTCGGTCATGCTCACGATGCTCGGCGGCGGAATGTCGTCGCGACTGTTCCAGAGCGTGCGCGAGGAGCGCGGACTGGCCTATGCCGTGAACTGTGTGGCCAGCCAGTTCACGGATACCGGCACCTTCGGCATCTATGCCGGCTGTACGGCCGAGAACGGTCAGGCCGTCGTCGACCTGGCCATGAGCGAATGGGACCGGTTGGCGCACGAGACGCCGAGCCAGTTCGAGCTCGACGAGATCGTGTCCCAGCTCTCAGGCTCGATGGTGCTCGGTCTCGAGTCCTCTGCGGCGCGGATGAACCGTCTCGCGCGGTCGGAGATCTTCGGGCTGCCGCTCGAATCGCCGATGGACCTCATCGAACGTGTCCGCTCGGTCACGGCCGAGGACGTCAGCGAGATGGCCGGGCGGCTGCTGTCGCGGCCCAAGGCTCTGGCGCTGGTCGGACCGGCAGCCGAGGTTGAGCTGCCCTGAGCGCGTTGCCGCGTGCAGGGCTTCGGCTCTCGGTCGCGGGATGCCCGTCAGCAGGAACGTAGAAGGGGTAGGCGAGATGGCGAGGAAGAACGCAGCGGTCCGTCGGGAGGAGATCCTGGCGGCCACGGTCGAGGAGATCGAGGCAACGGGTCTGCGCGGGCTGCGCGTCTCCGACGTCGCTGCCCGTCTGGGTTTGAGCGCCAGCCTCGTCATCTACCACTTCGAGACGAAGGAAGCCCTCGTGGCCGAAGCCTTCGACTTCGCCGGGCGGCAGGACATCGACCATGCCAGGGAACTGGCAGCTGGGGCTGCCTCGGCGAGGGGGAGTGCTTCGGCTCTCCAGCGATTGCGGGACGTCGTCGGCTGGTACCTGCCCCGCGGGTCCTCGCGCAGCTGGAAGATCTGGATCGACGGCTGGTCGGCCGGACTCGTCGACGACGCTCTGCGGTCGACGTTCGCCGCTCTCGACCAGGAGTGGAAGTCGATCCTCGTGGGCCTCATGGACGAGGCCATCGCGGCAGGCGAATGCTCGGCCCCGGACGGTGGCACCGAGGCGTGTGCGACCCGGGTACTGGCCTTCCTCGACGGTCTGGCGATCCAGGTGATGGTCAATTCGCAGGCCGTCGATTCCGGGCAACCGGGTGCCTGGGTCGACGACTTCCTCCACCGCGAACTCGGGTGAGTACGCCCCTTGACGTGGTGGGCATCGCGCCGTCAGACTTGAGTCGTACACGTTACTGAATAGCGATTCAGTAAGGCTTGGACGTCATCTGCTCCCGACTCTCCTGGAGGCCCCATGTTCATGGACATCACCTGGCAGGACTCTGTCACCGGCGCGGCAGGCTATGTCGTCATCGACACCCTCGTGCGCGGCACCGCGTCGGGCGGACTGCGTATGCGCAAGGGCTGCTCACTCGACGAAGTGCGCGGACTCGCCCAGGGGATGACCCGCAAGGAAGCCATCCACCTCCGCGAGGGCCGACACTATGTGCCCGTCGGCGGTGCCAAGGGTGGCATCGACTTCGACCCCCGCGCACCCGGAGCCAAGGACGTCCTCGAACGCTTCCTCGTCGACATCAATCCGATCATGCACGCCTACTGGGCTCTCGGCGAAGACCTCGGTGTCCGCCAGGACGACATCGACGAGATCCTCGACCGCCGCGCACTCGGCTCAGGACTGTCCGCCGTCGACAAACTCGTCGACGATCCGGCCGCCGTCGAAACCCGCGCGGACAAGGCGTTCTCCACCATCGTCGACGGCCTCGCCCAGGACGAACTCGTCGGCGGCCTCGGCGTAGCCACCTCGGTGCTTGCCGCCCTGCACGACGCCGGCCGCGCCCCCGGTGAATCCACAGCCGTCATCCAAGGATTCGGCTCCATGGGCGGAGCCACCGCCCGCTACCTCGCCGAGGCGGGACTGCGCATCGTCGGCATCGCCGATGCCGACGGATTCGTCACCAACCCCGCGGGACTCGACGTCGAAGCGCTGCTGATCACCCGCGACCAGTTCGGCGGCATCGATCGCGCAGCACTGCGCCCCGAGGACCACGTCGGCGATCGTGACGACTGGCTCGCCGCCGACGCCGACGTCCTGATCCCTGCTGCCGTGAGCTACTCGATCACGCCGGACAACTGCGACCGCATCACCGCCTCACTCATCGTCGAGGCCGCGAACATGCCCGTCCTGCCCGCAGCCGAAGAGACGCTGCAGACCCGCGGCGTCACCGTCATCCCGGACTTCCTCGCGAACTCGGCGACGAACGCCTGGTGGTGGTGGGTGACCTTCGGCGACGTCGACGGCAGTTGGGACGACAGTCGCACCATCGTCACCACCACCCTGCGCGACCTCACCGCCGAAGTCCTCATCGCCGCCCGCGACCAGGGCATCAGCCCCCGGGCGGCAGCCCAGGCGAAGGTCGATGCGAACCTCGCCGCGCTCCACGCGGCCTCTGCCGAAAACACCGCCGCCCCCGCCTCGGCGCTGGAAAGCTAGCGACATGGACGCGTTCTTCGATCCCGCCAGCGTCGCCGTCCTCGGTGCCTCGAACGATTCCAGCAAATGGGGTTTCTGGCTCGCCGCCGGAGCCCTGCGCGGATCCGAGCGCCGCCGCGTCTACCTCATCAACGCCACAGCCGCCTCGATCCAGGGTCGGCCGACATTCGCCCGCCTCAGCGACCTGCCGGAGACCCCGGAGCTGCTCGTCATCTCCGTGCCCGGCCCGACCGTCGCGGCAGTCGTCGCCGAAGCACTCGAGAACGGAGTGCGCGCCTTCCTCATCATCTCCGCCCGCGTCCCCGACGCCGACGCATTGGCTGCCACGATCCGTGAAGCCGGCGGCCGCCTCATCGGCCCGAACTCCTTAGGGCTCGTCGACTCACACGCTGATCTGCTCCTGGCCTGGGGCAATTTCACCCCCGGAAGTCTTGCCGTGGTCACCCAGAGCGGACAGCTCGGCACGGAGATCGCCACCCTCGCGGCCCGCAGCGGACTCGGCATCTCCCGGTTCGCGTCGATCGGCGGCCAATCCGACGTCCGCGCCGCCGAAGTGCTCACCACCCTCGTCGACGACCCCGCCACCGCTCAGGTCGCGCTCTACCTCGAATCCTTCACCGGCGGCGCCGCCCTCGTCTCCGCCCTCAAAGCCCTGCGCGCCGCCGGGAAGCCGACGATGATCCTGACCACCGGAGCCTCCAATGCAGGAGCGCGACTGGCACGATCCCACACCGGGTCGATGACCACGGCCATGGACACCATCGACGCCGCCTGCCGGGCCGCCGGCTCCATTCGCCTGACCACCCCCGGCCAGCTCGTCGAACTCGCCGGATTCTTCGCCTCGGCCTGGCTGCCGAACGGCCCGCGCATCGGTGTGCTCTCCGACTCCGGCGGGCAGGGAGCGATCGCCGCCGACACCGCCGAGAGCTGGGGTCTCAATGTCACCGAGCTGACACCGGCCATGCGACACCGTGCCGCCGGGATCCTCACCGACGCCGACCACATCGACAACCCCATCGACCTCGACGGCGCAGGAGAGAAGAACCTCGACGTCTACGCGGACCTCGCCGAGGTGCTGCTGACCGATACGGACATCGACGCCGTCGTCCTGTCCGGATACTTCGGCTGCTACGGCGAGGACGTCCCCGACCTCATCGACCGGGAACTGGCCGTCGTCGACCGGTTGGGTGACCTCGTCGCCGAGGCGAAGAAACCCGTCATCGTCCACTCGATGAGCGCATCCTCGCCGGCCGTCACCCGCCTCTGGGAGCTCGGCGTCCCCGTCTGCACCTCCATCGAAGCGGCCATGCGCGTGCTCGCCCGCGCCGACTTCTACGCCGCCCATTCGGGCCGGCTCACCGAATCACTCGAACTCACCGGCCCCGTCACCCCGTGGGGCACCGGATACGCCGCCGCCCGAGCGGTGATCGAGGACGCGGGGATTCCCGTTCCTGCCGCTGTCACCGTGGGCAGCGTGGGCCCGGGGGAGACCCGCGCACCCACCGAGGCGGTCCCGGAATCCGGACTCAATCCACCGTTCGCGCTCAAGGCCGGATGGCCTGCTCACAAGACCGAGGTCGGGGGCATCGCACTGGGGTTGAACGACCTCCACGCGGTCGAAACGGCGTATGCGGACATGGTGGGCCGCCTCGGCGAGGGTGAGTACATCCTCGAGGAGATGGACACACGTGACCATGTCGTCGAGATCCTCGTCGGGGGTCGGCAGGACGAGAACTTCGGGCCGCTCGTCATCGTCGCCGCCGGCGGGACGGAGACCGAACTCTTCGCCGATACGTGGCTCGAACTCGCCCCCGTCACCCATGCCGAAGCCGGTGACATGATCGCGCGGCTGAGCTGCTCGCGGCTGCTCACCGGATGGCGGGGCAGGCCCGCCGCGGACATCGACGCCCTGGCCGAGGTCATCGTCGCGGTGTCCCGACTGGTGGCCGGAAACAACGCCATCGCCGAAATCGAGATCAACCCGGTGCGAGTCGCACCGGACGGCGCCCTGGCTGTCGACGCACTCGTCGTGACGACGGACAACCCGCCAGCGGAGAACGTGTCAGCAGGCAACGTTTCAGCAGAGAACCCGAACAGCGAGGACTGAGAATGGACCAGACGACCACCACCGGCGGGGCACATCTGGCTCGCGCACTCCAGGCCGAAGGGATCACCCGTGTCTTCGGGATCCCCGGCACCCATAACCTCGAGATCTTCGCGCAGCTGAGTGCCGCCGGAATCGCCATCGTCTCACCCCGCCACGAACAGGGCGCGGGCTATATGGCCGACGGCGCCGCCCGCGTCACCGGTGAGGTGCAGGTCGTCGTCACGACCACCGGACCGGCCGCGCTCAATGCGCTCACCGCCCTGCTGCAGTCCTTCACCGACTCCGTACCCGTCCTCCTCATCACGCCGGGCATGCCGCTGACCCACCCCGGCCGCGGCAACGGGCTCCTCCATGAGGTTCGCGATCAGTCCGCGGCTCTCTCAGCCGTCCTCACCGAGGTCATGCGGGTCACGAGTCCCGGCGAGGTGTCGCTGGCGGTGGGGCAGACACTGTCGGCGATGCGTTCGGGGCGGACCCGTCCGGCCGCAATCGAGATCCCGCTCGATCTCATCGAAGCCGCCGGCCCCGGAACACGCCACCCGTCCGTGACCCGGGCACTGCCGGCTCCCGTGCCCACAGCGATCGATGCCGCCGCCGAGGCGATCGCCGGTTCGACGCGACCGCTCATCATCGCCGGCGCCGGAGCTCACGGAGCAGGAGAGGAGGTCGCAGCGTTGGCGGAGACGCTCGGAGCGGGAATCGTCCTGTCGTCGAATGCGAAGGGACTCGTCGACGACCGCGCCGAGACCACCATCGGCGCCATCGGGGTCCTCGAACTGCTCCCCGAGCTCACGGGCGATGCCGATGCGGTCATCGCGATCGGCACCGAACTGGCCCCCAGCGACTTCTGGCCCGACCCCCTGCCGCTGCCCGACACCGTCGTGCGCATCGACATCGACGAGGTGCAGATGCTCACGAACGCTGACGTCAGCCATCCGATCCTCGCCGCCGCGAAGGACGCGACAGCCGCCCTGAACGAGCGGATGTCCGTGCAGCGGACGGAGTCCGCGACCATCGCCGCACGGGACTGGACGGGCGGCTGGAAGGCAAGGGCCGCCTCGGCGATGGAATCCGACGGTCGACCCTGGGCCGATCTCTCGACGGCACTCACCGCGTTCGCGGAGACCGACGACTCGCCGCTCATCGTCGCGGCGGACTCGACGATGGCCTGCTACTACGGGGCGCAGACCGGGTGGAAGGCCCGCCCCGGTGACCGGTTCCTCTACCCGGCAGGGGCGGGCACGCTCGGCTTCGGTCTGCCCGCCGGAATCGGTGCGAAACTCGCGGCTCCGCAGGCCAGAGTGGTCGCGGTCGAAGGCGACGGGGGAGCGATGTTCACGATCGCCGAACTCGCCGCAGCCGTCCAGGCAGGCGTGCGGATGAGCCTCATCATCGTCGACAACGGCGGGTACGGGGAGATCCGCAACGAGATGGACGACCGCGGGGACACCCCGTCCGGGGTGAAGCTGACCGGACCGGACTTCCCGGCGCTGGCGCAGGCGATGGGGGCACGCGGGGTCCATGTCGACGGGGCAGATGCGCTGCTGGCCGCTCTCACCGAGGCGGAAGCAGCAAATGGTCCGACACTCATCCACATCACCGAGGATTCCCGGGCCGGAGCGGACATGCTCGACTGACTGGGGACGAGGGGCGTCGGTCGGGCGCAATGGGGCGCCCGACCTCCACTGACAATGCGAAGGAGAACCGATGAACTACACACCGTGGCCGCTGACCGATGAACAGCACGACATCCTCGACCTCGTGCGCGGATTCGCTCACGACACGATCCGACCGGCCGGTCGCCGCGTCGACGAAGCCGACACCGAATCGCCCGTCGACATCTTCACCGCAGCCGCGAAGCTCGGGATCACCGACTTCATGATCCCCGAGGAATTCGGCGGCGGCGGATTCACCGATGTCTTCACCCAATGCCTCGTCCAGGAACAGCTGTGCTTCGGGGATCCGGGCATCGGGAACTTCGTGTGCTCGAACGGCTTCTTCGCCGACCCGATCCTCGCATTGGGCACGCCGGAGCAGAAAGAGGAGTGGCTGCGACCTCTCACGGGGCCGGAGCCGAAGATCACGGCGCTGGCGACGACGGAACCCGGCTCCGGATCGGATTCGGCGTCGATCATCACCCGGGCGGATGCCGTCGACGGCGGGTACGTGCTCAATGGGCAGAAGGCCTGGATCTCGAACGCGGGGCTCGCCGACTTCTACGTCGTCTTCGCCAAAACCGACTCCTCGCAGCGTTCGCGCGGGATCAGCGCATTCCTGCTGCCGCGGGAGACCGAGGGGATGGAGTTCGGGGCGCCGATGAAGAAGATGGGACAGCGGGCCATCGTGTGTCGGGAGATCTTCCTCTCCGACGCCTTCGTGCCCACTTCGGGCCGCCTCGGCGAGGAAGGGCAGGGCTTCTACGGACTCATGCGCACCTTTGACATCTCACGGGTGGTGCTCGGGGCTGCGGCGCTCGGCACGGCACGGGCGGCCTTCGAATATGCGCGTGACTATGCGCGAGAGCGCACACAGTTCGGGGCGAGGATCATCGATCATCAGGCCGTGGCGTTCCGGCTGGCGGATATGTCCTCGCGGATCGACGCCGCGTGGCTGCAGGTGCTCAACGCGGCGCGGATGCTCGACGCCGGTGACCCCGTGGGCCGGGAGAAGACGACGGCCGCGGCGGCCATGGCGAAGCTGAACGCCTCGGAAACGGCGATGTTCTGCACCTGGGCGGCCGTGCAGACCCTCGGCGGATGGGGGTATTCGCGAGAGCACCCGGTCGAGCAGTGGATGCGCGATGCCAAGCTCGAGGAGATCGAGGAGGGCACCTCGGACATCATGCGGCTGCTCATCTCACGCAACCTCGGGTGAAACCGTCACCGGCACGCAGGTGGCGGTGGCAGGTTGACGTCGGGGCCGCCTCGGTGAGGGGGTCAGCCTTTCCGGAACGGCGTCGAGATGTCACCTCGCGTCATATGGAATAGGTTGCCGAATCCCCTTGTTGTCCGAGATGAGACCCTGGGATAGGGTCGAAATGAAGCCACCGATGTGGTGGTCATCAAATCTGATCAGGAGGAATCTCATGGCTGAGCAGTACACACTTCCGGAACTGCCCTACGACTACTCCGCTCTTGAGCCGCACATCTCGGCTCGCATCATGGAGCTGCACCACGACAAGCACCACGCCACCTACGTCAAGGGCGCCAACACCGCCGCCCAGCAGCTGGCCGAAGCCCGCGAGTCCGGCAACCTCGCGAATGTGCCGAAGCTGACCCGCGACCTCGCGTTCAACCTGGGCGGTCACGTCAACCACTCGATCTTCTGGAACAACATGTCCCCGGACGGTGGAGACAAGCCGGTCGGTGAACTCGCCGCAGCCATCGACGACCAGTTCGGTTCGTTCGACAAGTTCCGCGAGCACTTCACCACCGCGGCCACCACGATCCAGGGCTCCGGCTGGGCCGTCCTCGTCTACGACCAGCTCGGCGGGAACCTCTTCATTGAGCAGCTCAAGGACCAGCAGTCCGACATCCAGCTCGGGGGCACCCCGGTTCTGCAGCTCGACATGTGGGAGCACGCCTTCTACCTCGACTACCAGAACGTCAAGCCCGACTACGTCAAGGCTTGGTGGAACATCGTCAACTGGGCCGACGCCGGCGCACGTTTCGACCGTGCAGTCGCTCAGACCAAGGGCCTCCTCCTCGGCTGAGACCCCAATTGCTACCTGACGGCGGCTCAGCAACCTCGCGCGAGGTTGCTGGGCCGCCGTCACGTAGTAACAAGAGTGTTCGGAGGGTCACTGGATGTGAAGAGAACTGCCGAGGGTCGCTAGACTGACTGGCGGAGATCGTTCCGGTCGCTTCGCTTCGGCCAGACCGGCACACCTCGCAGGGATCATCGCACAAGGAGTCACAGCATATGAGCATTCGCGTAGCCGTCATCGGAGCCAAGGGTCGGATGGGATCCCACGCCGTCGATGCGATCAACGACGCCGAAGGACTCGAACTCGTCGCCGCACTCGGCAGCAGCGATTCGCTGGAGACCCTGCTGGAGCAGAACATCGACGTCGCCGTCGAACTCACCGTGCCCAAATCCACCGAGGACAATGTCCGCTTCCTCGTCGAGAACGGCATCGACACCGTCGTCGGTACCACCGGCTGGGATAACGACCGTCTGGCCCGCCTCGAAGCCACACTCAAGGACCACCCGAAGACCGCTGTGCTCATCGCCCCGAATTTCTCGATCGGTGCCGTCCTGGCCATGCGCTTCGCCGAACTCGCGGCTCCCTACTTCGACTCGGCCGAAGTCGTCGAAATCCACCACACCCGCAAACTCGACGCCCCGTCGGGCACAGCGAACCACACGGCCCAGCGCATCGCCGCAGCCCGCAACGCCGCCGGACTGCCGGCCGTTCCCGACTCCACCGAATCCGATCCGCAGGGTGCACGCGGCGCCGTCATCGACGGAATCCACGTCCACGCCATCCGTCAGCAGGGCATGAACGCCCACGAAGAGATACTCTTCGGCTCCGACGGCGAAGCCCTGACCATCCGCACGGACTCACACTCCACCTCGGCGTTCATGCCCGGCATCGTCACCGCCGTGCGGTCCATCGCCGATTACACCGGGCTCATCCACGGCCTCGAGAACATGCTCGACCTCTGATGTCGAAGGCCAAGATCGGGGCGATCATCGTCTCCGTCGTCCTCGTCTTCTACTTCGTCCTCATGGGTCAGCGGGCGTGGATCCTCGTGCGCGAACCCGCGATGATCCCCACGATCATGGGCATCGCCCTGTTCGTTCTGCCCGTCATCGGCGCCTGGACGCTCATCGTCGAACTCGTCTTCGGTGCCCGTACGGAGAAGCTCGCGCGCATCCTCGGCGATGAAGGCGGACTGCCCGTCGACGACCTGCCCAGGACACCGGGCGGGAAGATCATCCGCGAGGCCGCCGACAAGGAATTCGTGAAGTACCAGGCCGAAGCCGAGGCCGCACCCGAGGACTGGCGGTCCTGGTTCCGGCTCTCGTGTGCCTACGATGCCAGCGGCGACCGCAAACGAGCGCGCGCCACGATGCGCAAATCGATCAGCCTTTTCCGGGACGGTCAGAAGCAGGGCGCTTAGGTCCCGGCGACGCCACCCTGATGATGCCCGCGATTCCGCCTTCCAACGGGCCGCGGGCGCTGACAAATGCTTTCCACAGCAGAGGCAGCAGCACGAATGTGAGTGCGTGGATGACGAACTCGAGAGTCTGCTCGTCCGTCGTTGCGGACTCCTCCATCGGATTGCCGACGATCTGAGATCTCGTGATCTCCAACAGCACGACGTGCGCCGAATACACGCTCAACGGCATCGATCCCGGTGCCGACAGCGGTGCAAGCACCCACGAGCGGCGACCCAACAGCAGCGCCGCAGCCTGGCAGGCGGCGATCGTCATCACCGCGGTGCCGCCTGTGGAGAGCAGATCGAACGGCGTCCCCGAATGCGGTCCCGCGATCGCCAGCCACCACCACGACGTCGCCGGAGTGACCCCGTAGCTGCCGGTGAACAGGGCCGCCGTGAGATCCGTGCCCCACATCTGCGAAACCTCCACGAGCGCGGCATCACCGCCGTAGACATTGAGCAGAATCCACGAGGCACCGCGACCGGCGACGAAGAGTCCGAGTCCGGCCGTGAACAGCGCGCGCAGGTGCCGGCCGATGTCGAGCTTCGCCACGGCCATGCCGAGCAGAATGTATGACAGCCACTGCAGCACCGGGTAATAGCCGGTGAGGAACAGGTCGGTGAGCATCGTCCCCGGCGTTGCCAGGTCGAAGAAGCCCATCGGCAGGTAGCTCGGTTCGAGGAGGAATGTCGAACGCACCCACATCGACACGATCGGGGAGACGACCATCCAGACTCCGGCGATCGCGAACAGCGCACCGGCCCGCAGACGCAGGAAGAACAGCGCAAGTGCGAACATGATCCCGTAGTTGACGAGGATGACCGCCAAGAGGCTCGAGATCGACCCGAGGCACAGCCCGATGAGGACGATGGCCGCCGCCCTGATGAGCACGCTCGGCGCCGCATCGCGCAAGCGGCCCGATTCCGCCATCCGTGACCGGGTCGAGAGCACCAGAGAGCAGCCGGCGAGGACGGCGAACAGCGCCGAGGCGCGCCCGGCGAAGATCGCTGCCCAGGTCGGCATCCCCGTCTCGTCGCCGAGCGCGAAGATGTGCGTGACCATCATCGCCAAGAGAGCGATCCCGCGGGCGACATCGAGTCCGATGAGGCGACCGTCGGGGCTGAGCCGCCGGGCAACCCTCGCCGAGGTGGCCGTGGAGTCTGCGTCGTGCGCTCGGTGAGGTTCCGCCGGGTGAGAGCTCATGGAACGATTCTCACACGACTTCACATCTGCTCGCCTGCCCTTGTCCGCTCCCGGGGTATCTTTATGCCATGACCTTCAACCCGAACGCCGATATCAGCGGCAACAGGACGAGCAGACGCGGTCGCAGCACCGCGATCGTCGGGGGTGGCGGCGTGGGCATCGTCGGCTTGCTCGTCTTCCTCATCGGACCGCTGCTCGGCGTTGATGTCACCGGGCTGATGGGCGGAATCACCCCGGAAGGCGGTGGCAACCAGAACCAGTCGAGCGGGGCCAGCATGTCCCAGTGCGATACGGGCGAGGACGCGAATACGAACATCGACTGCCGCATGGCCGGAGCACAGGTCGTCCTCGATGACTACTGGGCCCAGCAAGTGGACGGCTACGAACCGCCGGCGATGACACTGGTCGACGGTCAGACCTCGACGGCCTGCGGAACCGCTTCGAACCAGGTCGGGCCGTTCTACTGTCCGGCCGATCAGGGCGTCTACATCGATCCGAGCTTCTTCGACATTCTGCGCCAGCAGTTCGGTGCCTCGGCCGATGAGCTCGCCCAGCTCTATATCGTCGGGCACGAATGGGGTCACCACATCCAGAACATCACCGGCGTGATGAGCGAGCACCCGAACAACGGCACCGGACCTGAGAGCAACGGCGTGCGCACCGAACTCCAAGCCGACTGCTACGCCGGTGCCTGGCTCGGCAAGATCACCACACTCACCGACGACAACGGCACTGCGTACCTCGAAGAGCCCACGAAGGAACAGCTCGACGATGCCCTCAATGCGGCCTTCGTCGTCGGCGACGATCACATCCAAGAGCAGTCCGGATTCGTCAACCCGGAATCCTTCACCCACGGGTCGAGCGAACAGCGCCAGAAATGGTTCACCACCGGATACAACGAGGGGCTGAACAGCTGCGACACCTTCGCGGTGTCGGGCAGCGAGCTCTGACAGACCGATTCGTTCGGCGGCAGGGGCGCCGCCCTTTCGGCGATGGGCAGCAGGGGGCCAACCCTTGCCGCCGTTAGTCATACGGTGATATGAATAACTGAGGCAGCCCCAACGAGGGGCAGCCACCCAGCACCTCACGACGAACTGATCAAGGATGATCATGTCTCAGCTGTTCCCCCACCTCTTCGAACCCATCACGATCGGCTCGACGACGATCCGCAACCGCATCGTCTCCTCCGGCCATGACACCGTCCTCGACGATCACGGCCACATCGGCGACGACCTCGTCGCCTACCATGAGGCCCGTGCGCAGGGCGGAGCCGGACTCATCGTGCTCCAGGTCTCCGGCGTCCACGAAACCGCCCGATACACCAGCCACGTGCTCATGGCCACCGACGAATCCTCCGTCCCCGGATACCGGGCCGTCGCCGAGGCGGTCCACCGCCACGGAGCCACGATCGTCGCCCAGCTCTTCCACCCCGGCCGCGAAGTCATGGACGGCGAGCGCGGAATGGCACCCCGGGCCAAGGCCCCGAGCGATGAACCGCAGGAACGCTTCAAAGTCGTCCCCGAAGCGCTGACCACCGCTGAGGTCAGAGACATCATCGCCGGCTACGGGCATGCAGCGAAGCGCATCGTCGAATCCGGAATCGACGGCGTCGAGATCGTCGCCAGCCACGGCTACCTGCCCATCCAGTTCTTCAACCCCGCCGTCAACACCCGCACCGACGAGTACGGCGGCTGCCCGGAGAATCGTCGCCGGTTCCTCGCCGAGGTGGCCCAGACCGTCCGCGCCGCCGTCGGACCCGATGTCGTCGTCGGCGTGCGGGTCTCCGGTGAGGAGAAGACCGAGGACAGGCTCGTCGCCGCTGAGATCCTCGACCTCATCGACCACCTCGACTCCCTGACCGCCGACGCCGACGACACCGACGGCGTCGCCGACGTGGCCGACGCCGCCGACGGCGTCGACTGCCTCGACTACTTCTCCATCACGGCTGGCGATTCCTCCACCCTGCAGGGTGCCGTCCACATCGTTCCCTCGATGCAGATCGACCCCGGATACGCGACGAACCTGTCCGAGCAGGTCAAGAAGATCACCGACAAGACCGTCATGGTCGCCGGCCGCATCAACCAACCCCACGAAGCCGAAACCGCGATCGCCGAAGGCCGCACCGACATGGCGATCATGACCCGCGCGATGATCTGCGACCCGGAGATCGCGAACAAATCTGCAGCCGATAACGTCGACGAGATCCGCGCCTGCATCGGCTGCAACCAAGCCTGCATCGGCCACTTCCAACAGGGTGTGCCGATCTCGTGCATCCAATACCCCGAATCCGGTCGGGAACTGACCTTCCTGCCCCGACCGACGGTGCGCACCAGACGCAAGGTCCTCGTCATCGGCGGGGGACCGGCCGGACTCAAGGCCGCAGCGGTCGCCGCCGAACAGGGCGACGACGTCGTTCTGTGCGAGAAGGAGCCCCACCTCGGCGGGGCGGTTCTATTGGCGCAGGAACTGCCGTACCGGTCCGAGTTCGGGGGAGCGGCGACGAACCTGACCGCCGAGGCGGCCCGTGCCGGCGTTGACATCCGCACCTCCGCACCGGCCACCCAGAACCTCATCACCGAGGTGGCCCCCGACCATGTCATCATCGCCACCGGTGCCGAACAGCGCATGCCCGCCCTCGAGATCGCCGACGACGCGTTCGTCGTCGGCGCCCGCGACTATCTGCGGGAGTCCCCGGACCTGCCGGTCGGGCGCGTGCTCGTCACAGACTGGAAGGGCGACTGGATCGGACTCGGCATCGCCCTGCGCCTGGCCGAAGCCGGACGCCAGGTGACTCTGGCGACCGCGGCGAACTTCGCCGGTGCCGCGATCCAGCAGTACACCCGCACCCTGCTCGTGTCCCAAGCACTGCGGACCGGCCGGGTGCAATTCGTCAACGACGCCCGCCTCGTCGGCGTCGATACCGACACCGGGTACCTGCAATCCACACTCTGCGAGGTCGTCCACGAGGTCGACGGCGTCGCCGCGACGATCGTGTCGGCGGCACCGCGATCGGTGCCGGTCGACGTCGACGTCGGGGCCGCCTCGGTGACGGTGATCGGCGACGCCCTGGCCCCGCGCACGGTCGAGGAGGCCGTGTACGAAGGTCTGACCGCGGCGACCGATCTGGCCGAACGACGAGAATCGGTCACGGCATGAGCCCGCGCCCGGCTCAGCCGCCCGAGCAGGCCGAGGCGAAGAAGTTCGCGATCATCCAGGCGACCCTCGACGCCATCGTCGCCAAAGGTCCCGCCGCGGTCCGACTCGGGGACGTGGCGAAAGCAGTCGGCATGTCCATCGGCACCGTGCAGTACTACTTCGAGTCCCGGGACGACCTGCTCGCCCAGGCGTTCTCCTTCCATACCGCGACGGTGCTGCTGCACCTCGAAGAGATGGCGAAGCCGGGCGATGACCCGCGCGGTCGGATGGCTCGCTATCGCCTGCACGATGCGTTCGCTGCCGTCCATGGGGTGGGCATGCACGAGCAGCGGTCGCGGATCTGGCTCGAACTCGTCACCGCCGCGCGCACGGACGAAGGCCTGCAGAACTGTGTCGATGCCGTGTTCGCCGGATGGCGGAGACTGTTCCGGACGATCGTCGACGATGGGCTGAAGAGGCACGAATTCGAGCTCTTCCAGCTCTCCGCCGCCGAGGTGGTCGACACGTTCGTCGCCATCATCGACGGTTTCGACCTGGCCACCGTCGCCGGTCACGGTCCCGATCCGTCCACGATGACGCGGATCCTCATCGAGACCGCGGACCGCCTGCTCGAAGGGTAGGGGCACCGTACCCGAGCGACGGATACTGCGACCGGCTCACAGCCTGGCGATCGTCTCCACGTCTTCGCCGAACTCCCGGGCTGTCTCCTCGGACACCGTCGCTCGCGTCGCCCGCAGAGCCTCGAGGTAGTCATCGGTGGAGAGCACATCCGACCGAGAGGAGATATCGACGTGCTGCTGTCGCAGCGACGACGCCAGAGCTTCCTGCGAAGCACGCCGGGCCGCATACTCGATATCGGCCGGGGTCAGACCGTCACTGGCATTGACGAGCACGTCGAGATCGACACCGGCGATCGTGTGCTCGGGAATGTAGCGCGACCAGATCGCCTCCCTGGCGGTGGCATCCGGCAAACCGATGGGGATGACGTAGTCGAAGCGCCCGTGCCGCAGGAACGCCGCATCGAGGGCGCGGACGAAGTTCGTCGCACAGATGAGCAGCCGACCCTCTCGATCTCGAAACTGACCGACCTGCTTGAGCAGCTCATTCGTCACACCCTGCGTCGGCGACGGCGGCTCACCCCCGCGCTTCGACGCGATCTCCTCGACCTCATCGATGAACACGACAGCATGCTCGAGCTCGTTGATCTGCTCGAACGTCGTGCGCAGACCCGCCGCCACACCACCGGGCTCGCCGGACAGACGCGACGGGAACACCTCGACGAACGGCCAATCCAACCGCGATGCCACCGCCTTCGCAAATGTCGTCTTCCCCGTCCCCGGCGGACCGAAGAGCATCACCGCACGAGGCGGCACCACCCCGAAATGATCGGCGAGATCCGGTTCGGCCAAGGGCACGACGAGGCGGTCCTCGAGCATGTCCTTCTCCTCCTGCATCCCGCTGACCCCATCCCAGAGGTGGCGCGGCAGGATCCGTCCGCCCACCGTTTTGAGCCGGTCGAGTTCACGACGTTGGACGGGCAGGTGCCGTTCGACGTACTTCAGCCCGGACCGGGTCTCGAACCCGTTGGCCACCAGACCATCGCAGGCCGACGTCCCTGCGGGAATGAGCATCGACAGCTTTCCCAAGCCCAGCGGCATGAGACGGCGTTCGAGCGCATCGAGCAGCCCCGCCTCGGCGCGGGTGCCCTGCTCCGGATCGGCACGGACCGCCTCGAGGACATGGAAGAACACGAGAACCCCCTGCCCGTGGGCGGCGCGACCGACGGCGGCACCGACGATCTCCTCATCACGGACGGCCACGACGGCCTGATTGCGCTGGCAGGCGGCCAGCACCTCGGAGAGCGGATAGAGCGGAGGAGCGGCCGCGGATTCCGGGACGGCGGCTTCGAAGAGACGGATGATTCCGTCGAGGTCATCATCATGGAAATCGCGGACGCGGGTGCGGGTCATCGAAAACTCCTGAGTTTCGGTGGCAGGCAGGGCACAAGCGTAGACGATCGGACGGACACGAGTGTGATCCGTCTCTCACTGTGACCGCATGAGCGCCGCATCCGAGGCGAACGACACCCGCAACGCGGGTGGACCACTGCACTGATGAGACGACGTGGGCGGTATCCTTGGGTCTATGGCGATTCTCGGTGATCAGGCAGCAGCGACTGCCATTGACGCGTTCGGTTCCGTCGGCACTGCAATGGTGACTCCATTCAAGCGCGACGGCAGCATCGACTATGCGTCCGTGGAGAAGGTGGCGAACCACCTCGTCGAGCTCGGCAACGACATGCTCGTCGTCTCCGGCACCACCGGCGAATCACCGACGACGACCGACGACGAGAAGGTCGAACTCATCCGCGTCGTCCGCGGAGTCATCGGCAAGCGGGCCAAGATCGTCGCCGGCACCGGCAACAACGTCACCGCACACACCATCGACCTCTCCCGCCGCTCGGCCGATGCCGGAGCCGACGGGATCCTGCTCGTCACCCCGTACTACTCGAAGCCGACCCAGCCGGCGATCGAAGCCCATATGCGCGCGGCCGCCGACTCCACCGACCTGCCGGTCATGCTCTATGACATCCCCGGCCGCGCCGGTGCCCCGATCATCACGGACACCCTGCTGCGACTCTCGGACCACCCGAACATCCTCGCGGTCAAGGACGCCAAGGGCGACCTCTTCGCCTCCTCGTTCGTCATGAACAACTCCTCGCTCGTGTACTACTCCGGCGAGGACGCGCTCAACCTGCCGCTGCTGTCCCTGGGCGCACTCGGACTCGTGTCCGTGGCCGGGCACGTCTGCTCGGACCGGTTCGCCGCGATGGTCTCCGCAGTGGCGAACAACGACCTTCACACCGCACGCACCCTCTCCCGCGACACCGCGGACGTGGTGGATGCGCTCATGAACCACATGCCGGGAGTGATCTCGGCGAAGGCCGCTCTGCAGGCCCAAGGAATACTCGACAACCGCGACGTGCGTATGCCGCTGCTCCCAGCTGATGAGGATCAGATGGCGTTCGTCGCCGCCCAATTGACCAGGAGTGGTTACCTCAGTGAATAATGCATTGACCCAAGAACTGTCCCTCCCGCCGAAGATGGACAGAGAAGCCGTCCGCATCGTCGCGCTCGGCGGACTCGGCGAAGTCGGCCGCAACATGACCGTCTTCGAATACCACGGCAAACTCCTCATCGTCGACTGCGGTGTGCTCTTCCCCGAAGAGGACCAGCCCGGCGTCGACCTCATCCTCCCCGATTTCTCCTACCTCGACGACCGCCTCGATGACATCATCGGCCTCGTGCTCACCCACGGCCACGAAGACCACATCGGGGCCGTTCCCTACCTGCTGCGCCGCAAGGGCGACATCCCGATCCTCGGTTCGCAGCTGACGATCGCGCTCATCGAAGCCAAGCTCAAAGAGCACCGCATCAAGCCCATCACCCGTGTGGTGGCCGAAGACGATGTCGACCAGCTGGGTCCCTTCGACCTCGAGTTCGTCGCCGTCAACCACTCGATCCCCGACGCCCTGGCCGTGTTCATCCGCACCGGCGCCGGCAACATCCTGCACACCGGCGACTTCAAGATGGATCAGCTGCCGCTCGACGGCCGCATCACCGACCTGCGCGCCTTCGCCCGCCTCGGCGAAGAAGGCGTCGACCTGTTCATGACAGACTCGACGAACGCCGAGGTCCCCGGCTTCACCGCGCTGGAGAAGGACATCGGGCCCGTGCTCGAGAACCTCTTCGGCACCGCCGAGCGCCGCATCATCGTCGCCTCGTTCTCCTCCCACGTCCACCGCGTGCAGCAGGTGCTCAACGCCGCCACCGCCCACGGCCGCAAGGTGGCCCTCGTCGGCCGCTCCATGGTGCGCAACATGAAGATCGCCGAAGACCTCGGCTACCTCAACGTGCCGGCCGGAACGCTCATCGACATCAAGAAGGTCGACGACTACCCCGAGGACCAGATCGTCCTCATGTGCACCGGTTCCCAGGGCGAGCCGATGGCCGCCCTGTCGCGCATGGCCAACCGCAATCACCGCGTCGACGTCGGCGACGGCGACACCGTCATCCTCGCCTCCTCGCTCATCCCCGGCAACGAGAACTCCGTGTTCAAGGTCATCAACGGCCTGATGAAGCTCGGCGCCCGCGTCATCTCGAAGGCCGATGCGAAGATCCACGTGTCCGGCCACGCCTCCGGCGGCGAGCTGCTCTACTGCTACAACATCGTCAAACCCCGCGGCGTCATGCCCGTCCACGGCGAATGGCGTCACCTGCTGGCCAACGCCCGCCACGCCGAGGCGACCGGAGTCGACCCGAACAACATCGTCCTGGCCGATGACGGCTGGGTCGTCGACCTCAAGGACGGTCACGCCGAGGTCGTCGGTGCCGTCGACTGCAACTACGTCTTCGTCGACGGTTCGTCGGTCGGTGAGATCACCGAGGCGGACCTCAAGGACCGCTTGGTCCTGTCCGGCGAGGGGTTCGTGACGATCTTCATGGCCGTGAACTCGCAGACGAAGTCGCTCATCGCCGGACCCGAGATCCACGCCCGCGGTGTGGCCGAGTCCGATGACGTCTTCGACTCGATCATCCCGAAGGTGCAGAAGGCCGTCGAGGATGCCCTGCGTGACGGCACCACCGATCAGTACCAGCTCCAGCAGGTGGTGCGCCGCACCACCGGCCGCTGGGTGTCGTCGAAGCTGCGCCGCAAGCCGATGATCGTCCCCATGGTCGTCATCGTCTGAGACCCGGTCTTCGAGCGGCTCCGTCGTTGAGCGGCTCGACTGTCGGCGGGCGGCTGCGCCGACGAACCCACGAACGCCCGCAGGTGCCTGACGGTCCTGCGGGCGTTGTCGCGTTCCGGACGAATCGCCTTCTGATCGGCACATCGCGTTTGAACCCGATGCCTGGATCAGAAGGCGATGACTCCTGTGCCAAAAGGCGATGACACCCGGCGCGGGAACGATCCGCGCGGACGGCAGCGTCAGGTGCGGGGACGATCCGCGCGGACGGCACAGTCAGGCGCGGGCGGCAGTCAGGTGCGCGTGGTGGGCTCCGGATCGTCGTCGGCGGTGCCTCCGCTGCCGCCGGCCGCCGCCCCGACGCCGACCCCGGCAAGCGGCTTGCCCGGGGAGCGGCGGATCATCACCACGACCACGGCGAGGCCGATGATGATCGCGGTGAGGACGACGGTGCCCGCATTGAAGCCCAGACCGTTGAGGCCGATGAACGCCAGAGCGCCCGCGGTCAGCGAATAGACGAGCATCGGGATCGACGTCCGCCGGATGAGCTCGCCTTCCCGACCGATGAGGCCCACCGTCGCCGAGGCGGCCACGACGTTGTGGACGGCCACCATATTTCCAGCAGCGCCACCGACCGCCTGAGCCGCGACCACGGTCTCGGGGCTGGCCGCACCGATCGCGGTGCCGGTGGAGAACTGGAACTGCGAGAACATGACGTTCGAAACCGTGTTCGACCCTGCCACGAATGCACCCAGCGCACCGGCGAACGGGGCGAACAGCGGCCAGGCGTCGCCCACGGAGCTGGCGGCCGCCTCGGCGAGGGTGACCGGCATCGAATCCAGGCCGGCACCGTTGTAGTCGGCGCCGGAGTTGATGAACACGCGCACCAGCGGCAGGGAACACAGCAGAGCAACGGCAGCGCCGGCGATCTGCGAACCGGCGATCTGCCAGGAGCCTGCGATCTGCTTACTCGTCATCCGGTGGATGAAGTACGTCAGCCCGCAGGCGAGGACGAAGATCGCCCCCGGCGACCACAGCAGATCCATATTCTGGCTGATCGGGGTGCCGAAGATGTTATCGATCTTGATCACGGCCGGACCGGTGAGGAACTCCTTGATCGCGGGCACATTGCGCGTGATGAGCAGCAGGGCGACGACGATGAGATAGGGCGACCAGGCGCGGGCCAGCGACATCTTCTTCGTCAGCTGCGCCTTCTCCTTGTTCGGGTCGACCGTGCCCATCCAGGTCGCCGGCCATGTCTCACGCGGAGCGAAGTCCCAGGTCTTCTTCGGCATGAGGAAGCCCATCCGGGAGGTCGTCACGACGATGGCCAGACCGATGAGTCCGCCGAGCAGCGACGGGAACTCGGGTCCGAGCACATTGGCCACGATGAGGTAGGGCACGATCATCGCCACAGCCGCATAGATCGCGAACGGGGCGATGGCCAGACCGTCGGCGAAGCGCCGATTGGCACCGAAGAACCCGGTCATCAGGCACGAAAGCAGCAGCGGGATGAGAATGCCGCAGCAGGCGTGGATGAGCGCGACCTGAGCGGCGGTGTGAGCGACGAACTCGGCCTGGCCGAGGCCGAGCTGACCGGCGCGTTCGGCGACATCGGCCGACATCGAGCCGTCCTCCTGAGACAGGCCGGTACCGATGCCCACGACCATCGGGGTGCCCACGGCGCCGAAGCTCACCGGAGTCGACTGGATGATGAGACCGGCGAGGACCGCGGCGATCGCGGGAAAGCCGAGGGCCAGCAAGAGCGGGGCGACCACGGCCGCCGGAGTGCCGAAGCCGGCGGCACCCTCGATGAAGGAGCCGAAGAGCCAGGCGATGATGATGACCTGCACGCGCCGGTCCGGGGAGATCGCGATGAACCCGGAGCGGATCGTCTCGATCGCTCCGGACCGGGTGACCGTGGCCAGCAGCAGAAGCGCGCCGAAGACGATCCACAGCAGTCCGATCGCGACGAGGAGGCCCTGGACGACCGATGCGCCGATCGTCACCCACTCGATCTGCCAGGCGAAGTTCGCCACGAGCGCGGCAGCGATCAGTCCGATCGGCATGGCGTATTTCGCAGGCCACCGGAATCCGATGAGAAGGATTCCGGCCAAGAGAATGGGGGAGAGGGCCAAGAGAGCTGCAACAGCGAGGTTGTCCACTTTTCAGTCCGATCCGCGGCGTCGTTGCCGCCTCGGCGAGTCCACGAGAGATGTCCTTCTCATCCTCTCCGGCCCCTTGGGCGGTGTCAACGAACACACCGTCTCGAATGCAGGATAGGGTTTGACGAGACGTGCATCACCTCATATTCTTTCGTTGTGTGAACAAACATTTTCACAATGTGAAAGTTTCGCAGTCAAAACCCCGTTGACCAGCGAACATATCGCATCACCAGATGTGGATAAGGACGCAGCACCGATGTGCTGACTAAGGAGAACCATCGATGACCGCTCATATCGAAAACCTGGACATCCCGGCCGGGATGGAGATCACCGGTGAGCTGCCGGACGGGGCTGAGAAGGTCCTCACGCCCAAGGCGCTTGAGCTCATCGTCGATCTGCACCGGAAGTTCAACGGCGACCGTCTCGAGCGCCTCGAGGCTCGCAAGAAGCGCCAAGCCGAGATCGCCGCAGGCAAGGACCTCGACTTCCTCGAAGAGACCGCTGAGATCCGCAATGATCCGTCCTGGCAGGTCGCACCTCCGGCTCCCGGTCTCGAAGACCGCCGCGTCGAGGTCACCGGCCCCACCTACAAGAAGATGACGATCAACGCGCTCAACTCCGGCGCGAAGGTGTGGCTGGCCGACCAGGAAGACGCGAACACCCCGCAATGGGATTCGGTCATCGAGGGCCAGATCAACCTGCTCGACTCGCTCACTCGCGACATCGACTTCACTTCGCCCGAGGGCAAGGAATACAAGCTCGCCCCCGACGAGGAGCTGCCGACCATCGTCGTGCGCCCCCGCGGCTGGCACATGCCCGAGAAGCACATCCTCATCGACGGTGAGGAGACCTCCGGTTCGCTCGTCGACTTCGCGCTCTACTTCTCGACCGCCGGCCAGATCCAGATCGAGAAGGGCCGCGGCCCCTACTTCTACCTCGCGAAGATGGAGTCCCACCTCGAGGCCCGCCTGTGGAACCAGGTCTTCGAACACGCCGAGGATGCCTTCGGCCTGGCCCGCGGCACCATCCGCGCCACCGTGCTCATCGAGACCTACCCCGCGGCCTTCGAGATGGAGGAGATCCTCTACGAACTGCGCGAGCACTCGGCCGGCCTCAACGCCGGACGCTGGGACTACATCTTCTCCGTCATCAAGTACTACCGCTCCCGCGGCTCCGACTTCCTGCTGCCGGACCGTTCGGACGTGACGATGACGGTGCCGTTCATGCGCGCCTACACCGAACTGCTCGTGCGCACCTGCCACAAGCGCGGTGCGCACGCCATCGGCGGAATGTCCGCATTCGTCCCCTCGAAGGACGAAGCCGCGAACAAGGCCGCCTTCGACAAGGTCCGCGAGGACAAGTCGCGTGAGGCCTCCAACGGCTTCGACGGCTCCTGGGTCGCTCACCCCGGAATGGTCGCCCTCTGCAAGGAGGTCTTCACCGAGACCCTCGGCGACAAGCCCAACCAGATCGACAATAAGCGCGAAGACGTCAACGTCACCGCCGCCGATCTCCTCGACGTGAAGTCGACCCCGGGCGCGATGACCGAGGCGGGCCTGCGCACCAACGTGTCCGTCGGCATCCAGTACCTGCGCGCCTGGCTCGAAGGCAACGGCGCGGTCGCCATCAACGGACTCATGGAGGACGCCGCGACCGCCGAGATCTCACGGTCCCAGGTGTGGCAGTGGCTGGACGCCGGAATCACCCTGGACTCCGGTGAGAAGGTGACCAACGAGCTCGTCGAGCGCATCGTCGCCGAGGAGGTCGCCAAGCTGCCCGGTGACGACGCAGGCTGGAAGGACGCCACCGACACCTTCGTCTCGGTCGCCCTCGATCCCGAGTACGTCGACTTCCTCACCCTGCCGGCGTACGCCCGCATGCCGTGATCCGTACGTCGTGATCTGCGCGTCGTGAGCGACTCCGGCCGCACCGCGCGCCCTGACCAGGGCATGCAGGTACGCGGTCGGTGACGACGCCGAACGCCTCCGAAATCTGTGCCTCGCGCACCGATTTCGGAGGCGTTCTTCGTTAAGCTCGACATACACACGCACGCAGCGCAGCGCCCGAGACAGCAGGAACGGAAGATGCGGATGAGCCTGACCACAGACGAACTGCCCCGACTGGCCAGTCCCAGCAGCATCGCCGAACTCTCCGAGCTCATGGCCCGCGCCCACGCCGAGAACCGTACCGTCGCTGTGTTCGGCGGTGGCACCGCCTTCGACGATCATCCGCCCGCGTCCACTCCGGGCCTGCTCATCGACCTGACCTCGATCGCCGAGGTGGCCGACCAGTCCGGCGACACCATCCGGGCCGGAGCCGGAACCCGGATCAGCGCCCTGACCAGGTTCGCCGCCCGATCGGGACAGGAGATTCTCGCTGACCTTCCCCGCGACCGCATCGACGCCGGCGCCACCCTCGGCGGAATGATCGCCACCGCGGCCACCGGGCCGCGCCAACTGCGCCGGCCGCGGCTGGCTGAGACAGTCCTGTCCGTGACGACTGTCGCCGCCGACGGGACCATCGCCCGCACAGCCCACGGCCTCCATCCGGATCTGGGCCGTCGCGCTCTGCCGCGCCTCATCACCGGATCCTGGGGGACCCGGGCGATCATCGCCCAAGCCGAGATCCGTCTGACCGAGCGACCCGAAACGCAGAGATTCGTGTGGATTCCCGGCACCGAGGCGGCCTGCGACCTTCTGACCGCCCGTCGCGTTCCCGACGCGGTCGTCAGCGAACGCCCAGCCGGTTCGCCGGCGGCGACAGTAGTTCTCATCGAAGGGGAGACCGACGCAGTCGAGGAGGAGGTGGGCCACCTCGTCGATCGTGTTCCCGGCGCGACTCCGTGCGCCGAGCCGGAATGGTGGGGTCGCAGAGCGCGGCTGGCCGCGACCATCGAGCTGTCGGTGGCACCGAGCTTCATTCCGACCCTCATCGATGCCGTCGACCGGCTGGAGACGACGATCGGCTATCCGCTGCAGCTGCGCGGCAGCGCGACAGGGTCCTTCGAACTGGGCGTCGGCGCCCCGGATTCCGAACCCGGAGTGGCCACGCGCGTGGTCCTCGAACATCTGCGCAGCTTCGGACTGCACTTCATCGCCGCCCGGCTCATCCATGCGCCCGCATCGGTCTGGGATGAGGTCGACGCGTGGGGCCCGCAGCCGGGCCGGCAGGGTCTGGTAGAGCTCAAGTCGCTCGTCGATCAGCGCGGAATCCTCGCCCCGGGCCGCGGAATCGCCGGGGTCTAGCGCCGCGCGACTGACGCGTCACGACTGGCGCCGCGTACCGGGCCGCGACCTGTCCCGCGCTTCTACTTCACCAACAGCACCGGGCACTCGGCTTCGAGGATGACCTGCTGCGCACTCGACCCGAGCAGCAGCTTCACGACGGGTGAGCGGCGCTTCGTGCTCATGACGATCATCGCCGCGTCGTGCTCCTCGGCCAGGCCGAGGATCTGCTCGGCCGGATCGGGACCGGCACGGTGGACGGCATACTCGAGTCCCGCCTCGGCGAGGGCCGTGCCCAACTTCGTGCACTCGGCCAGGGGAGAGGTCGACGGCGCGGTCGTCGTATCCGTGCCGAACACGACGGCCTGCACCGCTGCGTTCTCACGGCGGGCCGCGGCGATCGCCTGTTCGAGCACTTCGTCCGAGGAATCGGGGCGCAGCGCCAGGACCACGGTGCGCGAGGCCGAGCCGATGCCCGGTGACGCGGTGACCTGCCGAGACGGAACGGGGAAGCGGGGCTGTGAGGTCGAGTAGAGATCAGTCATCTGGGGCCTCCGCTCAGCCGATTCCGATGACGCCGACGGCCACACCGACTGCGAGCATGACGAGGGCGACGATGAGCGCCCGCCACAGCACCTTCTTGTGGTGATCGCCGAGCTCGACGCCGGACAGCGACACGAGCAGCAGGATCGCGGGCACCAGCGGTGACTGCATGTGCACGGGCTGGCCGGTGATCGAGGCGCGGGCCATGTCGGCTGCGGAGATGCCGAAGTGGGAGGCCGTCTCGGCGAGCACGGGCAGGATGCCGAAGTAGAAGGCGTCATTGCTCATGAAGAACGTCATCGGGATCGACAGCAGACCGGTGATGACGGCCATGTAGGGGCCCATTGCGTTCGGGATGACGTCGACGAGCCATGCGGCCATCGCGTCGACCATTCCGGTGCCGGACATGACGCCGGTGAGCACGCCTGCGGCCATGACCATGGCCACGACGGAGATGATCGCAGTCGCGTGGGAGGCGAGTTCCTCCTGCTGGTCCTTCATCTTCGGGAAGTTGACGATGAGTGCGATGACGGTGCCGATCATGAACAGGTACGGCAGCGGCAGGATGTCGATGATGAGCAGGACCATCACGGCCACGGTCAGGGCCAGGTTGAACCAGAACAGCTGCGGCCGCAGGGTTGCGCGGTTGGGATCGAGTGCGGTGTTCGTCAGGCCCGAACCAGTTTCGGCGGATCCGTCTGTGTCGCTTCCGGAGGCGGGTCCTGCCTCGGTGGTGGTGCCATCGTTCGCCGAGGCGGTCGACCCGAATCCGTGTCCGTGTCCACCCGTGGTCGCACCGTTCCCGCCGCCCGCGGACGAACCCGCGGTCGTGCTGGCTCCGGCCACGGCGCCGACGAGGTCCCTGCGACGGTTCGACCCGCGGTCGGAGGCCCAGGCGACGCCGTTCTTGGCCAGGCGGCGGCGTTCGGAGATGCCGAGCACATAGGTGAAGACGAAGCACACGAGCAGGCCGGCCACCAGGGAGGGGACCATGGGGACGAAGATCTCGTTGGCGTCGATCTGCAGCGCCGAGGAGGCTCGGGCCGTCGGTCCGCCCCATGGAACGATGTTGAGGGTGCCGTTGATGAGACCGGCCACGCAGGTGAGCACCACCGGCGACATCTCGAGACGCTGGTAGATCGGCAGCATGGCCGCGGTGACGACGATGAACGTCGTCGATCCGTCGCCGTCGAGCGACACGGCACCGGTGAGCAGCGCAGTGCCGAGGACGACCTTAACGGGGTCGTTGCCGGCGACCTTGAGGATGAACTCGACGAGCTTGTCGAAGAGGCCGACGTCGATCATGATGCCGAAGTAGATGATGGCGAAGAGCAGCAGCGCTGCCGTCGACGACATCGAGGCGATCGCGTCCATGACCATCTCACCGATGCCCAGACCGGCCCCGGCGAAGAGGCCGAAGATGGTGGGCACGAGGATGAGTGCGAGGATCGGCGAGAGTCGTTTGGTCATGATCAGTGTCATGAAGACGGCGATCATGGCGAAACCGAGAATGACAAGCACGAGCTTCTCCTTCGAAGGCGAATGTGAGGCTCGAAACACCGTAGGGCCCAGATCACGGGCTCCGCGCGTTTGTGTGCGCTGATGACTTTTAGATCGTTGCGTGCCTTTTGCGCATTGCGCTCAAACGCGGCTACGCTGAGCGCGTGCCCCGGCCCCATCGTTCGTTCTCCCGTCGTGTGCTGATCTCTCAGCTCGCGCTCGTCATCGTGATCCTTACCCTGATCACCGGCGTGTTCGCGTGGATGGGAGCGCGCACCGTCACCGAGGTGACCGAGACGAAGGCGCTGGCCACTGCCCGCACGCTGGCGATCGATCCGGACGTCCGAGCCGCCGCCACGCAGGCCTCGGCCGAACACGCCGATGAGCCCGATGAGCAGATCGTGGAATCGATGTTGGCGATCACCGGTGATCTGCGCGACCGGTCGGGGATCACCTTCGCCGTCATCACCGACGACCGCGGCATCCGACTCACCCACCCCGACCGGTCGAAGATCGGGCACAAGGTCTCGACGTCTCCGGACGAGGCGCTGGCCGGACGCGAGAACGTCTCCCACGACTCCGGAACCCTGGGCGAGACGGTGCGGGCGAAGGTCCCGATCTATTCGAGCGAGGACGGAGAAACTGTCGTCGGTGAGGTCTCGGTCGGCATCTTCGCCTCCGTGCTCGATGCCGATGTCCGCCGCGAACTCATCCTGCTCGGCACTGTGGCCGTGTTCGCCCTGGCGCTCGGCGGAGTCGTGTCGGTCATGCTCGGGCGCCGGCTGCGCAGGGAGACGCTCGGCATCGGACCCGAAGAGCTCGCCGAGATGGCCCGCGACCAAGGCGCCGTGCTCCACGGCCTCGACGACGGAGTGCTCGGCTTCGACACGAACGGGAAGCTCACGCTGAGCAACTCGAACGCGAAGGAGCTGCTCGGGCCCGCCTCGGTGAAGCACGTCGACCATGCGAACGGCACGGTGGACGCGAACGGGGCAGCCGCCTCGGCGGGGGATTCCGACCGCGAACTGGCCGCCGTCTCCGACGAGGAACTCGTCAATGTCCCCGACGAGGTCACCGCGCTCATGGCCGATGCGCCCGCGGACGGGGCGCTACGGCGGAGGATCACGATCAACGACCGGATCCTGTTGGCCACGGCCGTGCGGGTGCAGCGCGATGGGGTCTCCGTCGGCGGCGTCGTGACCCTGCGAGACGAGACGCAGATGCTGACGATGGCCCGCCAGCTCGAATCCGTCACCGCGATGGCCAGGGCATTGCGCACTCAACGTCACGAGTTCGCCAACCGGCTGCACACCGTGCTCGGCCTCGTCGACACGGGCGCGACGGACGAAGCCCACACCTACCTGTCCTCCCTCCTGGGAACCGGGCCGATCACGACACCGGTCGAGGACATCGACCTCATCTCCGATCCGTACCTGCGGGCCGTCCTCGAAGCGAAGGGGACGACCGCCGCCGAAGCGGGAGTGACCCTGGCCGTGACACCGGACTCCCTTGCCGTGGGCGCGGTCCGCGACCCGGAAGCGGTCACGCTCATCCTCGGCAACCTCATCGACAACGCCGTGCGCGCGGCCGTGGCGGGGCAACGGTACGCCGGGGACGGGGGCCGGGTCGAAGTGGAAGTGCTCAGCTCCGGGACGGAACTGCACGCGGTCGTCACGGACACCGGCGACGGGATCGACGACGAGGTGGCGGGACGGATCTTCGACGAGGGATTCACAACCTCGACGGCCGCCTCGGCGCCGGATTTCGGGATCGGACTGACCACGGGAACCGGCACCGGGGACGGTCACGGACTCGGCATCGGACTCGCGCTCAGCCGCCGGGTCGCGCAGAAGGGCGGGGGAGAGGTGTGGCTCATCGACGGACACGATCCGGACCTCGGCGGGGCGAGCTTCGGCGTACGCCTGCCCGATGCGCTCGACGATCCTGACGGCGCGGGTGACGACGGCGACGACGGCGATGCGGTCGCTGACGGTGCGGGCGACGTGACAGCGGCAGGCTGCGCGGGCGGCGCGGGCGCTGACGGCGCGGGCGATGTGACGGTCGCCGACGACGATTTCCCAACTGGTGAGGAGAGATGATGGTCAACGTTCTCGTGCTCGATGACGACTTCTTCGTCGGGCAGATCCATGCCCGCTATGTCGACGAGGTGCCCGGCTTCACGGCGCTCGAACCCGTCCGCGACCTGAAGACAGCGCGCGAGATCATCGCCGAGCACGACGTCGACCTGCTTCTCGTCGACTATGTGCTGCCCGAGGGCACCGGTGTCGACCTCATCCGCGAGACCGATATCGATGCGATCATGCTCTCGGCGGTCACGGATCCGCAGGTGGTCCGCTCGTCGCTGCGGGCCGGCGCGATGACGTACATCGTCAAGCCCTTCGCAGCCGAGGTGCTGCAGAACTTCCTGCGCCGCTACGCGAGGTTCCTCCGCTATTGGGAGCGGGAGAAGGTCGGTCAGGCCGACCTCGAGCGGCAGCTGCGCAACCTCCACGATGCCGCGGCCGTCGGCGGAACCGGGGCGAGCCCGGCGGGATCGTCGACGACGACGCGGATCCTCGCCGCACTCGAGGAGGCGAGCGGTCCGATGACGGCACTCGAGGTCGCCGAGGCGGTCGGTGCCTCCCGTGCCACCGCGCAGCGGCATCTGGCGAAGCTCGCCGAAGCGCGCACGATCACGGTGTCCCTGCAGTACGGGTCGACAGGCCGGCCCGAGCACCTCTACGCGACCCGCTGAGGTGGGGCACATCTCGCTGACAACTTGGTGAACCTGCAACAGCCTGGTGCAGGGACCGAGCTGATGCACGTTCACCAAGCTGTCGATTCGCAACGCTCCTTCGCCATCACTCTCGATCGGCGGTTGCGCTGCTGCCGAGCAGATCGAGTTCGCGGGGGAGTGCGCGCATCCGCACGAGCGGGGAGGCGAGTACCGGCAGTGAGCCGAGCAGCGCACAGGCCGCCAAAATCCACATCGTCGTCGTCACCCCGAGCCAGTCGCCGAGGATGCCGGCGAGGAAAGCGCCGAGCGGCATCGGCCCCCATACGAGGAAGCGGATCGAGGCATTCATGCGGCCCAGCAGCGGCTTCGGGCACAGGCGCTGGCGGAAGCTCACCTGCGCAATGTTGTAGACGACGACCGCCCAGGTCGCAAGGAACCAGCTGATCAGCAGGGTCGGCAGTGCCGGCAGGACGGTGGCGAGCGGGACACCGAGGAAGCAGAGGCCGCCGGTCAGCGCGGACAGGGCGATGCTCGTTCCTTCGCCGAGGATCTTCTGCGCCCATGCGGCAGAGAGCGCACCGAGGATGCCGCCGGCCGAGGCGACGGACATGATGATGCCGAGCTCGACCTGGTGCAGTCCCAGCGTGGTGAGGGCGTACAGCACGAAGAGAGCGAAGATGCCCGACGACGCGAAGTTCGTCAGACCTGTGCACGCGGTGATCCGGCGCAGCAGCGGGTGGCCGATGACGAAAGCGAGTCCCTCGCGGATCTCGGCGACGAGTCCGGCCCGCACCTCGGCCGGCCGTGGGGTTTCGCGGTGTCGGATGAGCCCGACGAGGATGCTGGACAGTCCCATGCAGATGCTCGTCAGTCCCACGGTGAGCGGGGCCCCGATCGCGGTGACCAGTCCGGAGGCAAGCGTAGGGCCTGCGACTCCGGCAGTCTGCTGGCTGGCTTGGAGCTTGCCGTTGCCGTCGGAGATCGCATCGCTGTCGACGAGCTCGGGCAGATAGGACTGATTGGCGATGTCGAAGAAGACACTGACGATTCCGACTCCGGCCGCGACGAGGTAGAGCTGGACCATGCTCAGGGCGCCGACCATCCAGGTCACCGGGATGGTCAGGAGGATGGCGGCGCGGATGATGTCGCCGGAGACGATGACAAGTCTCTTCGGCAGACGGTCGACCCAGGCCCCGGCGGGCAGGCTGATGAGCAGGAACGCCGCAGATTCCAGGGCTGCGAGCACTCCCATTTCGAAGGCGTCGGCGTGGAGGATCTGCACGGCGATGAGGGGCAGGGCGAAGAGGACGAGCTCGGATCCGAACACAGAGACCGTGTCGCCTGCCCACAGCTTCATGAAATCGCGGTGTCTCCACAGCGAGACGTGTTTCGGCCGCTGCGATGAAGCGGGACCGTGCTGCTGTTGTGGTTTGCTCGACGGCGGTTGGTCGGATGTGGCCATGGCTCTTCCTCGAGACGGCGGGCGGAGGATCAGTGATTGAGCGTCAGTGATTGAGGGTTGTCAATCAGTAATGCTCCACGAGCGATTGAGGGAAGTCAATCACTTTGGGAGATTGATTGACTTCTCCCGATCACTCGCTAGCGTTGAGGCATGAACGATGACACACCCGCCGCGGCCTCCCTCGCCCGAGCAGTCGAGCGCCGGGACGCCACCGAGGCCGAGGCCAAAACGCTGGCCTCGAGTATTCGCATCCGAATCCTGCGGCTGTGCCTGGACGAAGCCCTGAGCAATCGTGAGATCGCCGAGGCGACCGGCCTCAATCCCGCGACCTCGCTCCACCACGTGCGGATGCTCGCCGACACCGACTTCCTCGAAGCGCAGGAGGCGCGGCGGGGCAAGCGCGGGTCCAGAGAGATCCCGTACCTCGCTACGGGCAAAAGCTGGTTCCTCAACACCGGCGATATGACGACCGAAATGCTCGAGGCCTTCACCACCGAATTCACCGCCGCGCCGTATGAGGAGCGGACGATGGGGCGGATGGCCGCGATGCTCACCGAGGATGAGGTCGAGGAATTCCGGTCGCGGATCGATGAGCTGTTCGAAGAGTTCCGCAGTCGGCGCAAGAAGGACGGCGCCACCCAGTGGGGTCTGTTCATCGCCATGCATCCGAGTGATCCGCATGCCCGCTGACGGCGCTCGGAATCCCGCTGATGACGCCGGGGACAGCTATGTCGACGCGCGCTGTGCGGCTGTCTATGACATCTTCGAAGGGCCAGAACGGGACGACCTCGACGTCTACGCGGCGATGGTCGAGGAGTTCGGGGCCGCCTCGGTGGTGGATGTGGGATGCGGAACGGGTACGTTCGCCACGATGCTCGCCGGTCGGGGAGTGGAGGTCGTGGGCGTCGATCCCTCGGCGTTGGCGTTGGACGTGGCGCAGTCGAAACCCCATGCCGGCAAGGTGACGTGGGTCCACGGGATCGCAGCGGACCTGCCTCCGCTGCAGGCCGGCATGGCTTTCATGACAGCCAACGTGGCGCAGGCGATTCTCGGAGATGAAGCCTGGGCGGAGACGTTGACGGCGATCCGCCGGAGACTGTCGCCGGGCGGACTCCTCGTCTTCGAATCACGCGACCCCGAGAGGCAGGCGTGGCTGGAATGGACGAAAGAGTACACCTATTCGACGGCCGAGGTCGGCGGTGTGGGTACGGTCAAGTCGTGGGTGGAATTCGACGCCGCGCACGGCGCGTTCGTCGATTTCGTTGGAATGTTGGTCTTCGAACGTGACGGCCGTCGCGTCGAACAGAGGAGCCGCCTGCAGTTTCGTGACCGTGCTGAGCTGACGAAGTCACTGGAGGACGCCGGATTCGTCGTCGATGAGATCCGTGACGCCCCGGACAGACCGGGCCGCGAGTTCGTCTTCATCGCTCGCAAGAGCCAGCTTACCTATCAGCGGAATGTCGACGCGGACCAGCCGCGCTGATTCTGCCGCGCTGGGCAGGTTAAGTGTGCGCAGATTGCCAAAATCCGGCGGTGGAAAACGTGCAATCTGAGCCCACTTATCTCGCTCAACGCCGTGCTCAGTTCTAGTTCGCCGCCATTTCTGCCTTCTTGAGCGCCGTCGGGAGAAGATCTTCGGTCAGGTAGTCGCTGACACCGTTCATGGCTTCCTCGTCGATGGCGGGGCTGGTTTCGCCTTCGAACGCCATCTGATGAACTGTCAGCAACTCACCGGCCCAGGAGACGTAGCACTCTGACATCGCGATCTTCCCTTGGCCCAAGAAAGTTCCGTTGTAGGCCGCAGTGCAGAAGCCTTCGCCCTTGTTGCCTTTGGGTTCGAAGACGTCGACCGACTCGGCAGGCTCAGCGTTGATCGACTCCTGGCAGTCGTTGACAGTCTTGCGGAGTTCTTTGAGCAGCGGTTTCGAGCCATTCTCAAGTCTGGACAATGAGGTCATGATGTATGAACCGCCATTGTCGCTGGACTGATCAAAGGTTCGGGCGGCAGAGACTCCGTCCAATTCTGATGAGTGAGCTGCCATGGCGCCGACGATGCATTCTGACTGTGAGGAAGCGGCATCGGCAGAGCTGTCGTCGGAGTCAAACGGATTGACTGACTGCTCTTCCTTCTCTCCGAACTTGACGTCGTCACCGACAGTGAAGCCACTGGGCAGGTCCTCCAGTGAGAGGATTCTGTCGCTGTATTCGTCGCCGCTCAGAGCCGCGCGTTCGTCGGCTTCCTGAGATTCGACAGCTGCTGGATCAGGGGAGGCCTCATCCTGTTTCTGGCCTTGCCCAGCCTGATCACCGGATCCGCCAGAGCAGGCAGACAGCGTGAATGCGCAGGCCACAGCCATGATTCCGATCGTGAAGCGTTTCAACAAATTGCCCTTTCGTGAGCGGCGTTTCAGCAGGAGCCTACAATATCCGTTGTCTTTTTGATCGTTTCAGTCCAGTTTGTGGCGGACTCGCCCTTCCTCCCTTCTGGAGCGCTAGACGCAGACGGTCGATTCCAGCCCGCGGAGAGATTCAGCCGTGACGCAAAACGGATCGCGGCAGAGCATCGTCGCCGAGAAACGGGTGAAGCGTCGAGAAACGCATGTGCAGACCCGTTTCTCGACACGCAGCCCGTTTTTCGGCGAGATAGGCATTCACTCCGCAT